>Ga0209835_1000674_pt1 | contig 21302 bp, 17 predicted proteins | sample LakKivwa52mmetaG_FD_184138 | JGI IMG/M metagenome (GOLD analysis project Ga0209835, IMG submission 184138) | Anoxic lake water microbial communities from Lake Kivu, Rwanda to study Microbial Dark Matter (Phase II) - Lake Kivu water 52m metaG... | ecosystem: Environmental > Aquatic > Freshwater >...
AGTCGTAAGTCGTAAGTCGTAAGTCGTAAGTCGTAAGTCGTAAGTCGTAAGTCGTAAGGCGTAAGGCGTAAATGCATAAATATAAGTGGATTAGATCAATAATTGAAAAAAATAAGGTATGGCTATTCAGAAGTTTGAAGATGTTATTGGTTGGCAAAAGGCACAAGATTTGACAGTCAATATCTATTTCGTTTTTAATGCACTTAAGGATTATGGTTTTAAAGATCAGATTTGCCGAGCGGCTGTTTCCATTTCAAACAATATTGCAGAAGGTTTCGACCGGAGGACAGATGCTGATTTTGCACGTTTTATTTATATGGCAATTGGATCTTGCAGTGAGGTTAAATCTATGCTATACCTTTCGATACGTTTAGGTTATCTTAAACCTGATAAAGCCTCAAAACTGATTGAAAATGCCAATGAAATCTCAAAAATACTTCGTGGGTTGATTAAATCTTTAGAAATGAAAGGAAAGAATAAGAGAATAACTTGATAAAGAGTTCTATTGCTTTCTGTTAGTCGGCAATCGAAAGCTTATGACATTGATAATAACAAGAATTAAAGAATTATTGTTAGCATAGTTACTTAAACAGACCCTCTTACTCTTTTGGTTGTGAGCCATGCACTATTGACCAAATGTCTTGTACTAAGTCCCTATCGCCTTCTGCTTAACGCCTTTTTCCTTACGCCTTTTTCCTTACGCCTAATGCCTGCTGAGCGGAATTAGTGATTAAATATCCTCGTTATTTCTTATGTCTGCCTGTCTTAAATGATTAAGTGCTAATTTTACCGGCCAAAACCAAATGTATGACAGTAAAACTGATTGTTATTGCACTTTATGCAATAGTTATTCTACTCGTGGGTTTTATGGGGTTGAGGAGGACTAAGTCTTCCAGGGATTTTCTGCTTGGGGGTGGCAATGTCGGAGCATGGATGTCGGCATTCAGCTATGGTACAGCATATTTTTCAGCTGTATTGTTTATCGGTTTCGCAGGAAAGATAGGCTGGGGATTTGGGTTGTCGGGACTTTGGATTGCTTTGTTCAATGCAATCGTCGGGGTTTATGTAGTTTGGGTTTTGCTCGGATGGCGGATCAAGCAGGTTTCGGTGAAATATGATATCGGAACTATGAGCGAGTTTTTAGAAAAGCGGTATGATTCATCCATGTTGAAGCTTTTTTCGGCTATCGTTATTTTTATTTTTCTGATTCCATATTCTGCCGCGGTGTTTATGGGTTTGTCTTATCTTTTTGAGATTTCTCTTGGACTACCCTATGCTTATGTGCTCATTGGTATGGGAATCTTCACAGCAACCTATATTGTTCTGGGGGGCTATAAATCCATGGCCATAATCGATACAATTTTTGGTATAATAATGACTGTGAGCGTGCTGCTGCTATTTTATTTCACACTTGAAAAAGGTGATGGTATGGACAATATTGTCGATTCTCTGCGCAGCATTGAGCCCAGGCTTGTATCTTCGGTTGGCCCTCCGGGATGGTGGCCGCTGTTTGCCCTTGTTTTTCTTACCAGTGTGGCACCATTTGGAATGCCTCAGTTGGTGCAGAAGTTTTATGCCATTCGTGACAGGAAATCGGTGAAAACAGGAGCCGTTGCATCAACTGTTTTTGCCATCCTGATAGGTGGAGTAGCCTATTTTATCGGTTCCACGACAAGGGTTTTTATTAATCCGGATAACGCACCGCAGATATTTGTTTCAGGTAAGCCCAATTTTGATCAGCTTATGCCCGAATTGCTCACCAATGTTATTCCTTCATCGCTTTCAGTCGTCATTTTATTGCTGATTCTTTCGGCTTCCATGTCAACACTGGCATCACTGGTGCTTATTTCAAGTTCATCTTTTACCAGGGATTTCTGGAAGGGTTTTGTGCGTAAGGATATGCCCGATGGTCAAATCACTGTAATGATGCGTGTGATGAGTGCTTTCTTTGTGTTGCTGGCTGTTCTTTTTGCTGCTGTTGAACTGGATGTGATAGTCGAGATACTGGGTATTTCATGGGGCGCCTTAGGGTCGTTTTTCCTAGGGCCTTTCGTATGGGGACTATTTTCCGATAAAGTAACCAAAGCCGGCGCAATGATTTCCGGACTTGGCGGGTTAGCTGTTTGTCTCGGTCTTTACCTTTACGGGATGTCGTCTCCCGAGGCGGGTACCATCGGAATGATGACCTCATTGCTGTTGAATCCACTTACCAGCAGATTGATCAAGATAAATTAGCAGGGGATGTTAAAGAGATTATTCGTAATATTTTTGATTTTAATCGCCGGAAGCAGTCTCATCGCCCGGACCGATACAACCGAAACAAAAAAGAAGAAGTCATCCATTGAATTTCATGGCTTCGTAAAAAGCGATTACTGGTATGATACCCGTCAGGTTGTAGCTTCACGCGAAGAGCTTTTTTTGTTTTATCCGAAAGGGATTCAGTTGGTTGACGGAAAAGATATTAATGATGAGGATTATGTGAATTTCAGCCCTGTAACATCAAGGCTGACGGGTGTTATTACCGGCCCTGATGCATTTGGGGCCAAAACCAACGGAATTATTGAAGCAGATTTTTCGGGAGTTACCAATGCTGATATCAATGGTTTCAGGCTGCGGCATGCCTACGGTCTGCTTCAATGGGAAAAATCAGAACTGCTTTTCGGGCAGTATTGGCATCCGATGTTTGTTTCAGAAGTTTTCCCAAATGTGATCTCGCTCAACACAGGCGCGCCTTTTCAACCTTTTATCAGAAATCCTCAGATAAGCTATAAGAGAATTTTCAATTCTTTTAAACTTCAGTTGACTTTGCTTTCACAGCGCGACAATGCCAACGACGGACCGTTGGGATACAATGGAGTTTATATGCGTAACGCATTGGTTCCAAATGTTCATGTTCAGCTTCAATACAAGCATAATGACCATGTTTTTGGTGTGGCAGCCGACTGGAAGGTGCTTCGTCCAAGACTTGCGACTGATAGCATTATTACAACCGATAAAATTTCGGGCTATTCGGGAATGGTTTACTGGAAGTATACACAGCAATCATTCGTGTGGAGGTTTAAATCTATTTACGGTCAAAATCTTACCGAACATTTATTGCTGGGAGGATATGCTGTTCATACATTTGATCCGGCAAACGGACGCGAAACCTACACTCCTACAAATCACCTCTTCATTTGGGGTAACCTTCAATATGGTAACAAGTTCGTTTTCGGACTGTTTGGCGGTTATGCCCATAATTTCGGTACATCTGCTGAAAACACCGGTAAGTATTACAGCAGGGGCGCTGACATAGCTTACGTTTACCGTGTGGCACCTTCTGTATCATGGGTTTCAAACAAGGTTCAGATTTCTTTTGAACCGGAATATACTGCTGCGGCATATGGTACACCTGATAACAAAGGGATAGTTATGAATGCGCAGGAGGTTGCCAATTTAAGGCTTTTACTCACTTTTTTTTACTTTTTTTAGCTTGAGGTTCCCTTAAGGATGAACATCCGTATTTTTATATCCTTAATGTTTGTGAGGGTATGTAAAAGTTTGCAGGGATAATTTTTGTACTTTTCAGCCTTAATTCAAAAGCAATTCAGTATGAAGCATAAGAGCCATATATGGAATTTTGTACGCATTGGAGGAGTTAATCGTGTCAACCTCAATTCCGGAAGTGATTTGCAGCATCTTGCAGAACTTGATCAAAAGCTCTGGACAGCATTGAGTTGTCCGGTAAACGGCCTTGAGATTGAACCAAAAACATTGCAGCTTATTGATAGTGACGACGATGGTAAGATAAGGGTTCCTGAAATCCTTGCGGCAGTCGACTGGACACTTTCATTAATTAAAAATCCTGATGACCTCTTACTTCGTGGTCAGATAATGCCTGTGGCAGCAATTAACGACGCAACCGAAGAAGGTAAAATTCTCAAAGCCTCTGCACTGCAGATATTAAGCAATTTGGGTAAAGAAGGGCAGGAAAGTTTATCCATAGCTGAAACTTCGGATGTTCAGGCAATTTTTGCACAGACTTTGTTCAACGGTGATGGTGTAATCACCGAGTCATCGGCAGGCGAAGAACAGGATAAAATCCTCATCAGGGACATTATTGCAGTTGTTGGTCCCGTACCTGATCTGAGTGGAGCAGATGGTGTGAATATGGAAAAGCTGAATCTTTTTGCCGGCGAATGCAAGGCATATTCAGATCGCATCAGGTTTTTCGAAGAAAACAAAGTGGAAGTTATGCCATACGGAGACCAGACAGATGAAGCTTATACTCTGTACCTAAGGCTTAAACCGAAGATTGAGGATTATTTTCTTCGTTGTCGTTTGGCAGCTTTTGATCCCGAATCGGCCGAAACACTTAACAAGATGTCAGACCGTATTGAATTCATCAACCACAAGAACCTGACGGACTGTTTGAGCGAAATCGAATCATTCCCAATAGCAAAGATTCAAGCAGGCAACAAGTTGAATTGGAGCGAAGCTTTGAATCCTGCGTGGGCTACTTTTATTATGGATTTCAGGCAGCTTGTGGTCGGAAAGAGCAAGACGCTCGCCAAGGAAATCAGCGAAGAGGAGTGGGCAACAATCAGCAAAAAGTTTGCCTCCTATGCGCAATGGAAAAATCGTGCGGAAGGTGTTGTTGCAGAACCTCTTGGATTGGAGAAAGTGCGCGCTTTCCTGAATTCGGATGGTATGGAAAGAATAATCAGGCTCATTGAAAAAGACAAGACCTATGAAGAGGAAACGCGCAATATCTTTATGGTAGACAAATTAGTACGGTATTATACCCATCTGTTTACCCTGCTCAATAATTTCATCACTTTTTCTGATTTTTATTCTCCCGACCGCAAAAGTATCTTCCAGGCCGGCACGCTTTACTTTGATCAGCGCAGTTGTGATTTGTGCATCAAAGTGACGGATATGGGCAAGCACAACGTCATAGCAGCAAAGAGCGGCATATGCCTTGTCTATTGCGATTGTGTGTCGAAGAAAAAAGGCGAGAAGATGACCATTGTTGCTGCCTTCACCGATGGCGATGTGGATAACCTGGAGGTTGGACGCAATGCTGTTTTCTACGATAATCAGGGCAGTGACTGGGACGCTACAATCACTAAAATCATGGAGAATCCGATCAGCATCAGGCAGGCTTTCTGGACTCCATATCGCAAAATGTCGAAAATGATTTCGAAGCAGATCGAAAAGTTTGCATCATCGCAGGATGACAAAGTGAATGCTTCTGCTTCATCAGGAATTGAAAAGGCAGGAGACAAGACGCTGCAACCATCTGCCGGATCTGCTGAGGTACAGGGCAAAGCAGCTCCTTTTGATATTGGTAAGTTTGCGGGTATTTTTGCCGCCATCGGACTTGCTTTTGCAGCCATAGGTGCTGTCCTGACACAGATTCTCACAGGTTTTTTGAGTTTAACCTGGTGGAAAATGCCACTGGTTGTATTGGGTGTGATATTGTTGATCTCGGGGCCGTCGATGATTCTGGCATGGCTTAAGCTGCGCAAACGAAATCTGGCTATGGTGCTTGATGCCAATGGCTGGGCCATAAACGCCCGGACAACCATCAACATAGCATTTGGAGCAACATTGACCAATCTGGCCAAATTGCCCGGCGGAGCGAAACTCGACCCCCGTGATCCGTTCCGCAAAAGGCGAAACCCGTTGTACACTCTGCTCATTATGTTGATTGTAGCTGCAGTGCTCTATTTGTTGTGGTATTTTGGCGTTTTTCATACAGCAGATAATGCCGGTAGTGTAGCTATTGAGTAGCATTCCGCAATTGTATTGTGACCATTAATGAATTTTAATAAGTCAAGATTATGACCAGAAAAGTGTTATCAAGAGGCAGAATAACTGTTATTAATATACTAGCTGTTTTGGCCGGAGTCACGGTTGGCAGTTTGGTTAATATGGCCATAGTGACGCTGAGTGGTTCGGTTATTCCCCCTCCCGAAGGTGCCGACATAACCACCATGGAGGGATTACGCGCCTCTTTGCACCTGTTCGAGCCAAAACACTTTCTGATGCCTTTTCTGGCTCATGCATCCGGAACATTCAGCGGAGCCCTAGTTGCTGGCATGATAGCCCGGACCAGCCAAAAATGGTTTGCGTTGGGGATCGGATTTTTCTTTCTGGCAGGTGGCATTGCAAACGCTTTTATGTTGCCGTCGCCGGTTTGGTTTACCCTGGTTGATTTGATACTTGCTTATTTGCCTGTGGCATATCTCGGAGGCAAGATTGCCGGGAAATAGCTGATATCATCTTTGTTTCGGCACATTTTTATCTATGCCCTGAATATAACTTTTGAGGTGCACCTTTATGCTGCCAACTGTGATTTTGGCCTCAATGAGCAAAGGTATCTTTTTATGGTCGTCGCTTACCCAAACAGTCACTGCCTCGCCCGATCGAAACATGGATCCTTTTTCAAGAACGGCAGTAAATTTTATCGTATTATGCTTACGGTTGCTCCTGTCAGTGAATATATCTTTCCCCAGAAACACAATAGGTAATATAAATACGCGACCATCGAGGATTATCGAAAAACCTGTTGTATCGCCGGCTTTCATATGACCGAAATCCATAGAGCGGGCCACATAAGTGGCAGTCAGAACATCGATCGTGCATTCATCAATGGGTATCAATCGTTCGCTGTAGGCTCTTCGGGTTTCTTCCATTCTGGCGAACACCACGTTCTCCGTAGCCTTGAAATCATACCTGTTATTGATTCTGAATCCGCCTTCCAGAGTATGTCTCCTGTAAGTGATCGGTCTCATATTCAAAGAGTTGATGACCTCAAAAGTGTCACGTACTTTGAACAGCCAGTCGTAGTGCCTGTATGATCTGCCCGTGCTGTAAAAATGGTATGCAGGTTCGGATTGATACGTGGTTAATTCAGCAGAAAAATCTACTTCACCTGCATCAATCCAGATCAGTCCCCAGTTGTAGGAAACCTCATAAACTATCTTTTCGCTGGGCTTGAAAGCATATGGCTGTTTGACGCATTGCTGCGCTATTGTATGTTGAAAAGAGCTAAAGAAAATAACAAGCGATATTGTCAAAAACCTGATCATAAAAGATGAGCTTCGGAGGGCCAAAACTAATCAAATTAACCGAAGACGAAACGATCCCCTTTCTACATGTTTTTCAAACTTTTAACAATTATTTAGAATAATTCTAAATTATTTTATTCTATGTTTGCCGGTCGCAAAAAAGACTACCATGACTAAAACAGCTCCATCCGGTAAAAGTGGTTTTGTAAACAGATTTCTTTACATTGTTGAGCGTGTAGGCAACGCTTTGCCGCATCCGGCTACGCTTTTTGCTATGTTTGCAGGTATGGCATTGTTGGTCAGTTGGGTAGCAAGCATGTTTCATCTCGAAGTGGTGCATCCCGGAACAGGTGAACTGATCAGGCCTGTTAACCTGATGTCGGTTGAAGGACTGCATCTTATACTCACAAAGATGGTGTATAATTTCACGAGTTTTGCACCCCTTGGGGTAGTGCTTGTGGCCATGCTGGGCATCGGAATAGCTGAAGGAACGGGGCTTATCGGAGTGGCTCTGCGTTTGCTTGTGTTGTCATCACCGCGAAAGATATTGACATTTGTGGTTGTATTTGCCGGCATCATGTCCAACACAGCAAGTGAGGTTGGTTACGTTTTGCTGGTTCCGCTAAGTGCGGTCATCTTTCTGGCTGTGGGCCGTCATCCCATTGCCGGGCTTGCTGCCGCTTTTGCGGGTGTGTCGGGCGGGTATAGTGCCAACCTGTTGTTGGGGACGATAGATCCATTGCTGGCAGGACTTTCGCAGGAGGCTGCACAGATCATCGACAAGGATTATATGGTTAACCCGGCTGCCAATTATTACTTCATGTTTGTATCCACTTTTATTATCGCTGCAGCCGGCACCTGGGTTACCGAGAAAGTTGTAGAACCCCGACTTGGCTCATACAGTGGTACTGAGCAGGCTGAAGAGATCAAGAAGCTGAGCAATGAAGAAAAGCGTGGTCTTTGGTTTGCATTGATATCTGCTGTTGTTATGGGATTGATCGTGCTGGCCGGTACGTTACCTGCAAACGGATTTCTGCGCGACCCGGAAACAGGAAGTTTGCTTCATTCTCCTTTTATGAGCGGGATTGTTGCCGTGCTTTTCATAACGGCATCAATCATGGGCATTGCCTACGGCATTGGTGCCGGCACGGTGAGGAACGACTCAGACGTGATGAAAGGCATGGGTAAGTCGATGGAAACATTAGGAACTTATATTGTGCTGGTGTTTTTTGCGGCGCAGTTTGTGGCTTACTTCAAATGGACCAATCTAGGGTTGATTCTTGCCATCAAGGGAGCTGAAGCACTGCAAGCTTCTGGTCTGGGAAGTATTCCGCTCATGATTGGCTTTGTCATATTAACTGCCGTGATCAACATGGTTATGGGAAGTGCGTCGGCCAAATGGACCATTATGGCGCCTGTATTTATTCCTATGTTTATGCTCATAGGCTACACGCCCGAACTCACACAGGTTGTTTACCGTATTGGAGATTCAGTGACTAATATTATCTCCCCTATGATGTCGTATTTCGCCTTGATTGTGGCATTTATCCAGCGGTATGACAAAAAAGCGGGTGTGGGCACCATGATTTCGGTGATGCTGCCTTATACGGTGGTATTCTTTGTGGTGTGGACAATATTGCTGGTGGGGTGGATGCTGCTGGATCTGCCGCTTGGGCCAGATGCCGGCCTTTGGCTCAATCACTAAAGCTTTAGTGGTATTGCCGTTCACCAAAGATCAGGCTCCCGATACGTACAATAGTTGCACCTTCTTCGATGGCAACCGGGTAGTCGCCCGACATACCCATGCTGATTTCCCTGAATGCAGCGTGGTCTGAAAAATATGTTGACTTCAGCCAGTCGAAAATATTCCTGAGGTTCCTGAATTCCTGACGGACATGTTCCATATCATCGGTAAATGTAGCCATTCCCATCACGCCGGCAATATTAATGCTGTTGAGTTCGCTCATGGCCGGATCGCCCAGCATCAGTGCAGCTTTTTTACGATTAAGTCCGAATTTACTTTCCTCTTCTGCAATATGGAACTGTAATAGACAATTGATGATTCTGCCCGATTTTGCCGCCTGACGATTGATTTCAATGAGAAGCTTCAGACTGTCGACCGATTCAATCATATGGACAAACGGTGCAATATACTTCACCTTGTTTGTTTGCAGGTGACCAATAAAATGCCACTGAATATCAGATGGCAACCGGGGATGCTTCGCAGATAATTCCTGAACTTTGTTTTCGCCAAACAGGCGGTGTCCTGCCTCATAAGCTTCATGTACCACTGAAGCAGGCATGGTTTTCGAAACAGCAACCAAAGCAACATGTTCAGGTATGCTCTCTTTAATTTTGAGTAAGTTGTCTGATATTGACATAATCAGTTATCCTTCATCCAATACGACAACAAAGGTAACCATTTTGTTCAGTTTTTGTAAGGTTCCGGGACCTGATGAGAATGTAAGATAATGCCTGAATTCAATGAAGGTAAACGAATTATTGGCAATAAAAATTCAAGTACTTTTGACCCCAGATTAACTTAGTTATGAAAGTACTTGTTTTGGCGATAGGTAAACGGCTGCTTTTCTGGATTTTATATTTTGCTTTTCTACGTCTCGTATTTCTGGCCTGGTACCAGTCGCAGCTTTTTGAAGCCGGTGTACCTTTTTCGCAGGTGATGCTTGGTTTCTGGCATGCCTTGCCGCTTGATATTTCTACTGCATCTTATCTGGTTTCTATCTCTTTTATTCTGCTGTTGTTGTTTATGACAACAGGTAAAAGGCAGTTTCGCACTGTTGAAAGAGCTATAAGCACAATGTTTATATATCTTTTTTCATTGATTCATGCAGCAGAGTTGGGTTTGTACGGAGAGTGGAATACCAAGCTTTCGTATAAGGCTTTGGGTTATCTGACCAATCCTGCCGAAGTATTCAATTCATTTTCAACATTTTTGTTTCTTGTTCTTGTAGCTGTCTGGTTTGTTCAGGCATGGCTTGGTGTGGTATTTTACAAGAGATCAGTGTTTCCTGTAGAAGTACCAAATAAAAGGAGTTTTCATGCCGGATACACACTTTTGTTCATTCCATTTATGCTTTTTCTTGGTATCCGCGGTGGCATCCGCGAAATCCCCATCAGCATCAGTGCCTCATGGTTCAGTCCACATCAGGTACTCAATCTGGCGGCGACAAATTCAGGTTATAACCTAATGGTGAGCACGCTCGACTCGAGCAGGATAGGCAGGGTAAATCCCTTTACCTACATGTCGGCTGAGCAAGCCGCAGATATTGTTGCACAACTGCATCGTGTTGATTGTGACAGTACTATGGTGATTCATCATAAAGCAAGACCAAATATCGTTGTTGTTCTGCTCGAAAGTTGGTCGGCCGACCTGATAGAAACCCTTGGCGGTGAACCAGGTATCACCCCGAATTTCGGCAAACTTGAACAGGAAGGTTTGTTGTTCACGAACTTTTATGCCAGTGGAAACCGGACACAACAGGCGATGGGTTCCCTTTATGCCGGACTTCCTGCATTGCCGCTGATCACAATTACTTCGTATCCTGAAAAATATCAAGCGCTTCCCAGTTTTGTGCGCGACCTTTCAACGGCCGGGTATCACAGCAGTTTTCTTTTTGGCGGGCAATTGCTTTATGGAAACATACTCAGTTTTTTGGTGCATAATGGTTTTGACGATATTGTCGAGGGGAAACACCTTCCTTCTAATCTGAGAAGGGGCAAACTTGGTGTGCATGATGTTGATTTTCTAAAATTTGCAGCAACAGCGTTGAATCAATATCCCGAGCCGTTTTTCAGTACGATATTTACATTAAGCTCGCATTCGCCTTATGATTTCCCGATGGAGCAAATTATTCAGTGGCCCGAGACAGAAAAAGAATTCGTGAATTCAGCGCATTACACTGACAAGGCACTGGGTACTTTTTTTGAAGCAGCGCGTCAGCAGACATGGTATGAAAATACGCTTTTTGTTATCATGGCCGATCACAGTCACAAAACCTACCGTAACCACCCCCTGGAGTCTTTTGAATACCATAAAGTGCCCCTGTTGTTCTATGGTCCGGCACTGAAACCCGGATACAGAGGGCAGAGAATGGAACAGATATGCGGAAATACGGACATTCCGGCAACTTTGCTGGCACAATTGGGGATGGATGCTTCATCCTATACGTGGAGTAAGAATTTCATGAACAAGTGTTACCGTCCGTTTGCATTTTTCGAGCTGAATGATGGATTTGGATTTAAACGCCCTGAGGGTTACCTTGTGTGGAATCATTATGCGGGAAGTCCATGGCAGATGCAGGTTGCTGACTCTCTCCAAAGCGAGATTACCATGCAGGGCAAGGCTTATATGCAGGGATTATTGGATGAATTTATGGGCTTTTGAGCTAAATTTTGCTTTTTAGCTCAATTTCCTTCAGGTTTTCCATTTTTTTCCTGCTGAGGAAGCTGCCAATATCACCAATGTGTTCGCGGACTTTCTTCTGACCAAATTCGAATACTTTGCCCACCATTCCATCCAGAAAGTCGCGGTCGTGCGATACCACAATCAGTGTGCCGTCGTAAGCCATCAACGCACTCTTCAGAATGTCCTTTGTGCGCATGTCCAGATGATTGGTTGGCTCGTCGAGGATGAGCAGATTCACCGGTTCGAGCAGCAGTTTAATCATAGCGAGGCGCGTTCTTTCACCTCCTGACAGCACTTTTACTTTTTTGTTCCAGCTTTCGTCACCAAACATAAAGGCGCCAAGCAGGTCTTTGATCTTAGTGCGTATTTCACCTTTAGCTACATCGTCAATAGTGTTGTACACCGTGTTTTCCTCGTCGAGCAATGATGCTTCATTTTGTGAAAAATACCCGATACGCGTATTGTGTCCGATAGTAAGTTTTCCTTCAAATTCAAGTTGTCCCATCAGACACTTCACCATGGTTGATTTGCCTTCGCCGTTTTTACCGACGAAAGCAACTTTCTGGCCGCGCTCAATGATGTAAGAAGCATGTGAAAACACAAGATGATCACCGTAGGATTTCGCAAGGTCCTCAACAATAACCGGATAACTTCCGGCTCTTGGTGAGGGCGGAAACCTGAGCCTTAGCGCCGATGTATCTTCTTCGTCAACCTCAACCTGAACGATTTTTTCCAACATCCGCACCCGCGATTGCACCTGGTTGGTCTTAGAATAAGTTCCCTTGAATCTGTCTATAAAATCCTGGTTGTCGGCGATAAACTTCTGTTGTTCCTCATATTGCTTCTGCTGCTGTTCACGCCTCTCTTTGCGCAACTGCACATATGCGGAGTATTTCACCTTGTAATCGTAAATTCTGCCCAGTGTAATTTCGATTGTTCGGTTGGTGATGTTGTCCACAAATGCCCTGTCGTGCGAGATTACAATTACTGCGCTGGTGCTGTTAATCAGATAGTCTTCAAACCATTGCACCGACTCGATATCCATATGATTTGTGGGCTCATCGAGCAAAATCAGGTCAGGTTTCTGCAACAGAATTTTCGCCAGTTCGATCCGCATGCGCCAGCCTCCGCTGAATTCGCTGGTGGGTCTGTTGAAGTCATTCCGCGTGAACCCCAGTCCGAGAAGGATTTTTTCAACTTCGGCGTCAAAATTAACTTCTTCGATGGAGTATAACTTCTCGCTCAACGAAGAAACCTGTTCGATCAGGGCATAATAACTTTCTGATTCATAATCTGTTCTTTCGTTGAGCTGTTGGTTCAGTGATTCAATCTCAAGTTCCATCTGATGAACGCGCGCAAATGCCTGGGCGGCTTCCTGAAAAACCGTTCGTTTGTCCTCTGTCAGTAAATGTTGAGGAAGATAGGCGATCACAGCATCTGCAGGCGCCGAAATTTTGCCGCGTGTGGCTTGTCTGACACCACCTATTATCTTAAGCAATGTGGATTTTCCGGCCCCATTCTTTCCCATGAGGGCAATCCTGTCTTTTTCGTTGATTGAGAATGTTATATCCCTGAAAAGTGTGGTGCCGCCAAACTCAACTGTCAATCCGTCAACTGTAATCATTCGGTTTTTTTAAGGAGCGGCAAAGATATTCGATTTATATTAAGGACGGTTTAAGTTTATTTGCGAACAATAGCAGAGCGTTTTGACAGCATAAAAATGGCCGGAACTGATCAGTCGTGGTGATAAGGTTCACCTTTGATTATTGTGAATGCCCTGTAAAGTTGTTCAGCAAAAATTAGCCGCACCAGCTGGTGCGAAAAAGTGAAAGCCGAAAGTGAAATTGACGAAGATGAACGTTTTTTAAGATCATCCGTAAATCCATATGGGCCCCCGATGACAAAGACCAATTTTTTGACACTTTCGTGTGTCTTTCGTTCAAGCCATACGGCAAATGCCCTTGAATTGAACTGAGTTCCGTTTTCATCCAGCAGAATCAAATCATCAGCCTTGTCGAGACAGGCAAGTATCAATTCCTGTTCGGCTTTTTTTTGCAATTCGGGAGTGAGGCTCTTGCGGTTGGGTGGGTCGGGGAGGGTTTTAAACTCGGTTTTGGTATATCTGTTTATGCGTTTAAGGTATTTTTCAATGCCTACCTCCAAAAAGGATTCATCTGTTTTTCCGATGGCGAGTATAAGTATCTTCATGGTGATTGTCCTGCAAAAGTGCACAATTTTGCCCGAACGCCCTAATCAGCATCTGTTTGCTAACAGCCAGAAAAGAATAATGGATAAATTGCTACCTTTGCCGCCTCAAAATTAAGTCAAATAACCATGTTTGAAGGTTTAAGCGAAAAACTCGAACGGTCATTCAAATTGCTCAAGGGGCAGGGCTACATCACGGAAATCAATGTGGCTGAAACCCTGAAAGAAGTGCGGAAAGCCCTTCTGGATGCCGACGTTAGCTTTAAAATAGCCAAGGATTTTACAACCACAGTCAAGGAAAAAGCTCTTGGGCAGAAGATTTTAACATCGGTTTCTCCCGGACAACTGATGGTGAAGATTGTCCACGATGAGCTTACGGCACTGATGGGAGGCGATCACGAGGATATCAACCTGAAGAACAACCCCTCCATCATTTTAATTGCAGGGTTGCAGGGTTCGGGTAAAACAACTTTTTCGGCCAAACTGGCCAGCCACATCAAGCGCAAGAAGGGCCGCCAGCCCCTGTTGGTCGCCTGCGATGTATATCGTCCGGCTGCTATCAATCAGCTGAAGGTTCTTGGCGAACAGGTTGAAGTGGAGGTTTATACCGAAGAAAACAGCAAAGATCCGGTATCCATTGCCCGCAATGCCATCCGCTATGCGCGAGAACACGCCCGCAATGTGATCATCATTGATACTGCCGGTCGTCTGGCCATCGATGAAATGATGATGAACGAGATTGCCGCCATCAAATCGGCTGTAAACCCACACGAAATTCTGTTTGTCGTTGACTCTATGACCGGACAGGATGCCGTAAACACTGCCAAAGCATTTAACGACAAGCTTGATTATGATGGAGTAGTGTTGACAAAACTTGACGGCGACACCCGCGGTGGGGCAGCATTAACCATCAGGTCTGTGGTCAACAAGCCAATAAAATTTGTCGGTATTGGAGAAAAGCCCGATGCGCTGGATGTGTTCTATCCCAAACGTATGGCCGACAGAATTTTGGGAATGGGTGACATAGTTTCGCTAGTCGAGAAGGCGCAGGAGCAGTTTGATGCAGATGAAGCAATAAAACTTCAGCGAAAGCTTCAGAAAAATGAATTCAACTTCAATGACTTTCTGAAGCAGATCAATCAAATTAAGAAAATGGGCAACATCAAGGACCTGGCTTCGATGATACCGGGAATGGGCAAAGCCTTGAAAAATACTGAAATTGAAGACGATGCATTTAAAAGCATAGAGGCAATCATCTATTCCATGACCCCTGCTGAACGGGAGAATCCGAAACTGCTGAACGGGAGCCGCCGCAAGCGTATCGCTGCCGGAAGCGGAACCGATATCGTTGAAGTCAATCAGCTCATCAAACAGTTTGAAGAGACATCCAAAATGATGAAAATGATGACTTCGGGTGGCCCCCGAAAGATGATGCAGATGATGAATCAGATGAAAAACAGACGATAAACTTTATTGAACAAACAATGAGCAGGATAATTGACGGAAAAGCCATAGCCGCTGCCATTAAAGTAGAAATCGCAGCCGAAGTGGCAGCAATGATTGATGCTGACCTTGACCCTCCGCACCTTGCTGCCGTCATATTAGGCGAAGATGCAGCCAGCATGACTTATGTGGCCTCAAAAGAAAAAGCCTGTCATGAGTCGGGAATCACTTCGACTGTTTATCGCCTTCCTGAATCAACCACAGAAAATGAGTTGCTTAGGATTGTCGAATTCCTGAATAGCGACCCTGAAATTGATGGGTTTATCATTCAACTGCCGCTTCCTGCCCACATTAATGCCGACAAGATTATCGAGGCCATAGACCCAAGAAAAGACGTAGATGGTTTTCACCCCCGCAATGTGGGCCGCATGACACTTGGTCTTCCGGCATATCTGCCGGCCACCCCTTTTGGTATTGTGGAACTGCTCAAAAGGAGCAACATCAGCGTTGAAGGAAAACACGTTGTTGTCCTCGGCCGTTCCAATATAGTAGGAACTCCGGTTAGCATACTTCTCTCGCGGAAATCGGCAAACGCCAATGCAACAGTAACACTGTGCCATAGCAAGACAGAGAATCTGGCTGACATCACCCGTCAGGCCGATGTGCTTATTGCTGCCATCGGAATTCCGGGATTTGTAACTGCTGACATGGTCAGGGCTGGTGCTGTGGTAGTAGACGTGGGCATACACAGGATAACAGATATGAGTCAGGCAAAAGGTTACCGCATCACAGGCGATGTCGATTATCCGGCGGTTTCGGCCATCGCATCAGCCATCACACCTGTGCCCGGAGGCGTAGGCCCTATGACTATTGTCTCGCTGCTGCACAACACCCTTCTGGCACGCATAAAAGAGATCTATACCTAAATCAATGCGAAGCTTTTTAATTGTATTATTTGTTTTGACATCTGTGTTGACAAAGGCTTACGGCCAGTCAGCAGGGTGCACTGATCCCCTTGCCCTCAATTTCGATGAGCGAGCCGAAGTCAATGACGGTTCGTGCCGCTATGCTCCTGTGGTGCACACACCTCCCTTTGCATTTGAACTTCCTGGCGAAGTCAGCGAAACTTCAGGACTTGTTTTCCACAAGGGATTACTCTGGACACATAATGACAGTGGAGGCAAGCCAGTGCTTTATGGCCTGGATACCACTTCAGCGAAAATAGTCAGCAGGCTTACCGTTTCAAATGCTTCAGCAATTGACTGGGAAGAAATTACATCAGATGAGGACTATCTGTACATCGGTGATTTTGGAAATAATTCTGGAACCAGACGCGATCTGACGATTTATCGCATCAGTATTGATGCACTTTCAGCAAAGGCAGATACAACCGTCAGGGCTGATGTCATTGGTTTTCATTACCCCGAACAAAAAGAGTTTAAAAAAAGCAAAACACACAGTTTTGATTGTGAGGCATTTGTTGCTTTTAACGATAATCTTTACCTGTTTACGAAAGACCGGTGGAGGCAAAACACACAATTGTATCGATTGCCAGCTGTTCCGGGAAAACACGCTGCCGTGCTTTTGGCTGACTTTCCATCAGGTGGACTAATTACAGGTGCATCGCTGAATGAATTTGAAAACGAATTGATACTTGTGGGTTATGTTCAGAATCTTTGGACGCCTTTTTTGTGGATTTTCACTGATTTTGAAGAAGATCAGTTTTTCTCTGCCAACAAAAGACGCATTGATCTTGTGAATCTGGCAACCACTCAAACCGAAGCTGTTTGCCATCTTGGAAACAAGCAATACTTTATTTCAGCCGAAAGCAGCCCCACCTTCAGTGCCAGAACTTTTCGGTTTGATTCATCACCCTGGACCGACTCCATAACAGATCATCCCAAAGGAAAAGCACTCAGAAAGATCGATGTCCAATGGGTAAGACCCGAAGACAAGGGATGGGGCAAGCTGGTTGTTCGCTCCGGAGTGGGCCGGAAAGCGCGTCTTGAAATAACAGATGCTGACCAGAGGCTCTTATACCGCGGTTATCTTGGGTTAAAGAAGAACGAGGATTTTGTTTTTCCGCTCGATGGTTTGGAAATTAATGGCAACAAGCTGGAGATAATTCTTGTTAGCGGACGGAAGTTTTTTACAAGCACATTTGAACGATGAACAAGCCCAGAAATATAGAAGATCTTCTGCAAGGGGGCAGGATGCTTCCGCTTATGGAAGAGTTTTATACCATTCAGGGTGAAGGCTATAATATGGGCTCTGCAGCTTATTTTATCCGCATCGGCGGATGTGATGTAGGTTGCCACTGGTGCGACACAAAACCTTCGTGGAATGCGGGCCTTTTTCCACCGGTTTCAGCTGATTCAATCATCGAAAAAGCAGCCTCGGCACCTGCACTTACAGTTGTTGTTACAGGAGGAGAGCCAAGTATGTATCCTCTTGATTACTTCACTTCCAGATTGAAAGAGCGCGGCATCAAAACAATGGTCGAGACCTCAGGCGCCCATCCGTTAACCGGAATATGGGACTGGATTTGCCTTTCTCCCAAAAAATTTTCTCCTCCACGCCCGGAAATATTCGCTAAAGCCCATGAGCTAAAGGTGGTTATTGAAAAACAAGCCGACCTGGAATGGGCCGAAAAAAATGCAGCTTACGTATCTCCCCAATGCCTGTTATATTTGCAACCTGAATGGAGTGTTTCAGAAAAGATAATGCCATGGCTTACAGAGTATGTTATGAACAACCCAAAGTGGAGGGTAAGTCTGCAAAGCCACAAATACATGCATATTCCCTGAGTTTTTTGTTTTTGTTCGTCCTCCTGATTCTTCATGCTCAGCTTGCCGGACAAAGATTTGATTATGATCTGGAATCAACATCCCGAAAGGCACTGAAACACTATAAGGCTGCTGAAGAAGCCTTCATTGCCCGCGATAACCCAAAGGTAGTCAAACTGCTCGGCAAAAGCACACAGGCCGATCCGCAGTTTAAGGAAGCATGGCTGCTCTTGGGCGATACCTATTCGGAAATGGGTAAACGCGACCAGGCCATAAACGCTTATGAGAAATCGGTTTCGATTGATTCTGTTTTTTTTGTGCCGGCGCATTACCTGTTGGGCAGGCATTATTTCCAGGCCGCGCGATACAAAGAATCAGTGAATGCCCTTAAGACATTTCTCAGATTGCACAAAGGCAGTGACGAATTAAAAAAAACAGTCGAAAACCTGCTGCTCAGTGCTGAGTTCAGCGCTTGGGCAATTGAACATCCGGTTGCATATACTCCTGAAAATCTCGGCCCTGAAGTAAATTCCGAAGATGACGAGTATGTCAATGCGGTCAGGCTGGATGGCGGTGTTCTTTATTTCACCCGAAAATTTTTGGATGATGCCATTTTTGGTGCAAGTCCTGTAATAACCGAACAGTTTTTTTACAGCATGAAAGGCCCCGAAGGATGGACAGCTTCAAGTCCTTTGGTTACCAACTGGACCATTACTGATTTCATGGGTGCCATGACACTGTCGGCTGATGCCAGACATTTATACTTTTCGGCTTGCGGCTGGCCCGGAGGGGTTGGAAGTTGTGATTTATACCAATCTGAATGGACAGGAATTCAGTGGGATGAGCCAAAGAGTCTGGGTAACCGTGTGAATTCGCCTCAATGGGACTCGCAGCCCACGCTTTCGGCAGATGGCACTGAAATGATTTTCGTGAGTAACCGGACGGGAGGATTGGGAGGATCGGATTTGTGGTTGAGTATAAGGCTGCCCGATGGTCGATGGGGATTTCCGGTGAATCTTGGCGACAGCATTAATACCTCAGGCAATGAAATGGCTCCTTTTCTGCATCCTGACGGTAAAACTCTTTATTTTTCGAGCACTGGCCATCCGGGACTCGGCGGGGCTGATCTGTTTGTGGCCCGGCGTGATGAAGCGGGACGCTGGATGAAGCCCGTTAACCTCGGTTTTCCGGTCAACACTTCAGGCGACGAAATCAACCTCATTGTTGATGCACCGGGCCGAAACGCCTATTTGTCGGCCATCAGGGAAGCAGGGCTGGGTGGGTATGACATCTATTCGTTTGCACTGCCGCCTTCAGCCCGTCCGGCAAGTGTTTCTTACGTGCGGGCTATCGTCATGGATGCCGTCACTGGACTCAGGTTACGTGCAGATTATACACTTACCGACCTGCAAACAGGTTCTACGATTGCCTCTGGCCAATGCAGCTTGCCGGAAGGCAGTTTTCTGGCAGCGCTACCGGCAGGGCGTGATTACGGATTACATGTGACACACAAAGGTTATCTGTTTTATTCAGGGCATTTTGCACTTACCGATGAAAGCGAAACAGAACCTTATGTGCTGAATATCAAGCTTAATCCTGTGAAACCTGGAACAACTCTGGTTTTGCGCAACGTATTCTTCGACCTCAATAGTTTTGCCATCAGAAAAGAGTCATATGATGAACTGAATAAGCTGACTAAATTTCTGAATGATCATCCTTTAACCCGTATTGAACTGGGCGGTCACACCGACAATACCGGCAACGAGGAACTTAACCGTCAATTGTCATCGGCCAGAGCTGAAGCTGTTAAGAAATACCTGGTATCAAAGGGCATCAGTCCGCTAAGGGTCAGCACCAAAGGCTATGGCTCAGAAGTCCCTGTGGCAGACAATGCAACGGAGGAGGGTAGGGCACTAAACCGTCGTACTGAGCTTAAGCTGATAGATTGAACCCGCAGCCGCATATTTATTTTTTCGAAATATCTTTGCTTGACAACCACTTGCCCAACTGCTCAGCTCTGTACCCGATGTCGTCGGTGATGGCATGAACAGATATTGTGGCACCGGCTATGGCATCTACCTGTCTGCCAACTTCAAGAGTCTTGCCGGCCTGATGTCCCCTGAACTGACGAAGCCAGCCACGTGCCGAGATCTCCTGTCCGTGACTGGCCTGATAGTTATGTATTCCGGTTAGTATGATTTTACCCGCAGCATCAAAAAGAATGAAATACTCGAAATACTCGAATACGAGGTCATCACTATCTTTTCCGACACTGCAACCGCCGGCCCTGCAGGTGTTTACTCTTCCGACATAGGCATATTGGCGTTCGATGCCTGAAGCAAACTGAAGGGCCAGAAAATATCCGGCTGCTGAGCTCTGGGCACTCTCGTGTACCTGAATCACATTCCACTCCGCAACTTCCTCTTTGTAGTTTTTCCGGATTTCCTTCAGCAGTTTCGAAGGTAATTCGCCTGGTGGTTGACTGATACCTGAAAATAAAACCAGAAATGTCAGAATCAGATACATGTATTAAAACATTACGCCAATACCGGCATTAAACACCTGATTGTATTTGTCGGCAGAAGCCGGCTTGATCAATTGCATTTCGGCTTTGACCACAGCGCCTTTTGCCGCAAACCAGCTAATACCAGTTGTTATGGCCGTGTTTTCGTTGCTTGCCGACCGCTTTATCCCTTCAGCAACTTTTTTCTGGGTGTCCCACTGCTCATACCGTATAAAAGGATACAAGCCGGTTGATGTTGAGTTGCTGTTTCGCAGAACATTGTATGCCGCTTCAACATAAAACCCTCCCAGAACGCTCCCCAGATCGTTGGGTGTTCCGTCGCTGCTTTTTGTGAAATGGTTGTATTGCAAGGTGTTGGATAAACTCAAGTGATAGTATTGCCCGCGAAACTGCCAGCCTTTGATGTTGTATCTGCCGTCGATGCCGATCATGGCAATACCCACCACAGAGGAGTCGGCACGCAGCATGGCTGCGTCATCCGATTTGTCGATCTTATGATACAGACGGCTTTGAGAATCACCCATATAGGTTGACAGACCCATATTCAGTCCTCTGATACCATAGTATTCGACACGGGCAGTAAGGTTTGGTGCGCTGATGTATGATTCAGCACCTTTCTGACGTCCGCCCCTGAGCCCGTTTCGTCCGTTGAACTTAGCCTGACCATCATAACCGTTGAAGCCGTTGACAAGGTATAATTGATATTTTAGGGAAGTTTCCAGAAAATTACCGGTGATTCCAAACCCAATTTCCCGCCAGGTTGTCGGGCTGATCTTGTTGTCGATAAAGGGACGGTCAACGCCATTAAACGTCGTTGGTTCGTGGTACTCGTTTATGATGCCAACTGGAATCAGCATCAAACC
>Ga0209835_1000675_pt1 | contig 21291 bp, 13 predicted proteins | sample LakKivwa52mmetaG_FD_184138 | JGI IMG/M metagenome (GOLD analysis project Ga0209835, IMG submission 184138) | Anoxic lake water microbial communities from Lake Kivu, Rwanda to study Microbial Dark Matter (Phase II) - Lake Kivu water 52m metaG... | ecosystem: Environmental > Aquatic > Freshwater >...
TCTCGGTTATCTCCACTTGGAAACATGGACAGGGCAGAATTAAACAAGATTTCAAAGCTTTTGTTAACCTGCCTGAAAAAATCCTGATTGATCAGGCTACGCAGAGGATGTTCATAATAACGTTTCAAAATAGCCATATAGCGTTTTTGAGCGAGACCTGAGACACTTCGGTTGAAGTCATTTACTGCAAGCCTGGCATTGGTATCTGTAGTGTCTCGCATGCTCTGATAAAACAATTCGTTTGATTCTCTGGCGATTAAGCTCATCAGTTCTGATAACTGATAGAGCATTCCCAACAAGTCTCTGGGGGTGGAAATCGGCTGTTGCTCCAGCTCATCAAAAGTAGCGTTTAGGGCATTAATATCTTTGACATCAAAATCCTTGGGATAGTAGTAGTACTCCCGCTTTTCCAGCGCTTCGTTTGTGTATATCATTTATTCCCAATACTTTCTATCTAGACTGCGATAGTTTATAGCTTCACTGATGTGTTCGCATTTGATATTTTCCAAGCGTTCCAGATCTGCAATAGTACGAGCTACTTTGAGGATACGGTCATACACTCTGGCAGAATAACCCATCTTGTCTATGGCGGTTTGTAAAAGTTTGTGGCTACTATCATCCAATTTACAATAATGCCTTAGCATCTTGGAATTCATCTGCGCATTACAATAGATGCCTTCGTTGGTAAACCTCTCCTGCTGAACCTTCCTGGCAATATTGACTCTGCCGCGGATTTGTTCGGAAGTATCACCACTGGGCAGAGAACTGAGGTCTGCATAGGTGACGGCAGGCACATCGACATGGATATCGATTCTATCCAAAAGCGGACCGGATACTCTTCCCCGATATCTTTGGATGGATCCGTGTTCGCAGTGGCATTCATGATTTGGGATATTGGAGCCAAAGTATCCACAGGGGCAGGGATTCATCGATGCAATCAGCATAAACTCTGCAGGGAAACTAAGACTGGTAGTTGCTCTGGAAATTGTAACGATACCATCTTCCATGGGTTGCCGTAGTACTTCCAAAACAGTGCGCTTAAACTCCGGAAGCTCATCCAAAAACAATACTCCACGATGAGAAAGAGACACTTCTCCGGGACGCGGAAAAGCACCACCGCCAATCAGAGCAATGTCGCTAATCGTATGATGTGGACTGCGAAAAGGTCTGGTAGTGAGGATGCCATTGGTAAAGTTTTTGGCATACCCCGCTACGGAATGGATCTTTGTCGCCTCCAATGCCTCGTCCAGAGATAACTCCGGAAGAATGGTCGGCACTCTTCTTGCCAGCATGGTTTTACCACTACCTGGAGGACCTACCATCAAGAGATTGTGCCCTCCAGCAGCAGCTACCTCCAAAGCACGTTTGACCTGAAACTGTCCCTTCACATCGTGCATGTCAATAGGAAACTCATTTAAAACCTTGAAAATGCTGGTACGGTCCACCTCTGCTTTGGGAATGCGAATCTTTTGCATCAGATAATCCGCTGCCTCTTTGAGAGAGGTGACGGGAATCACAGTGAGACCCTCAATAATTGCTGCTTCTTCCGCATTTTCATGTGGTACAATCAAGGTATCCACTCCATCTCTTTTAGCAGCTACCGCAATGGGCAATACACCCTTTACAGGACGCACGTTGCCATCCAAGGACAATTCTCCAATCAGAGCAATCTTGGTAAGGTATTCCACAGGGAGCTGTTTGAGGTTTTGCAAAACGGATAAGGCAATTGGCAAATCCAAAGCCGAGCTATCTTTGCGCATATCTGCAGGAGCAAGATTGATCGTATAACGTTTTCCGGGAACACTCCATCCGGCGTTTTTGATGGCAGCAAAGACACGATCCTTGCTCTCTTTGACAGAATTGGATGCCATGCCAACGATATTGATGGACTGCAATCCCATTTCGCTATCTGCTTCTACCACTATCTGTTGAGCATCGATTCCTAATGTCGTGTATGAAAGTACTGTTCCAACCATAAGCTTCCCCAAAGCATTTCATTTTGTACTACTGAACCACAAACTCAGCGTCGAACGCAAAGCCTATGCACTTGGCAAAGATGTCAACCACAAAATCTGGGCAGAAAAAAAAGAGCTTGACGTAAACTCAAGCGTTTGGCATTTTTGGAGCTATATCCTAAGCTTTAGTAAGAAAAGGCATTAGCTATATGAATTGCGTTCAAATCGCAGATCGTCCAAAATAAAGAGAGGTAAGATGATCAGTCTTTTATCAAGAATAATACCATATATTTCGGGCTTATATACTTTGCCATGGATTTTGGTGGGTTTTGTTTTCACCAATCTTTTGGCAAGCATCGGAAAACCCGAGCGGATTGACTATGTAATGAAAAAGATCGGTTTGATCATACTCTATTGCTTTGTACCGGTCTTGATTTTTCGGATATTTTTGGATACTCCGATTGGAAAGGAAGAGCTAAACTTCTTTTCGATCGCATGTGTTTCCATCTGCTTAATGTATAGCATCGCCTTGCTTTTTGCCAAGATGCAGATCAAGAGACAAAAGATGAATCCCTCAAGTTCTGCCATCTACCTGAAGACAATGCTCACAAACCAAGGTCGTAGCTCTGCCTTTGTGGGTGGTGCTATGCTTGCCATACCGGGGTGGGGAGTTGATGCGGCAATTTATATGGCAGTAGTAGGATTGATGCTTTTTGCCGTAGTCCCATATCTTTTATCTTGGATGGCGGGAAAGGCACATGGTATGGAGCGCGAAAAAGTTCATTTGCCATGGTTTCTAAGGTTTTACCCATGGTTCTTTATCACTTTTGTGATCGCAGCTGTAATACTCCAAAAGACCACTCATATCAGCACACGGGACATGGGTGATTGGGGAACGGTCTTACGTTTTTATGCGGCAATAACTATACCTGCAGCATTGTATTATGTCGGCTCTGGGATGCACATCAAAGATATGAGGTTGGGCGAATTGAAAAAGCTATTGGGGATCGAAAAAGACAGTGAAACTGAACATTGGCAGTGGGTAAGGCAAATCCTTTTTTTGACTACGGTGCTTACGCCCCTAGTTTTTACCGCCATCTTTGGTACTATGTTATTATTCAAGCTCATCCCTAGTACTTGGTTTGCCGTGATCATCATCAATTCTGTGCTCCCTATAACCGGCACAAATATGTTTTTGATCCCTTACGGATTGGATAAAAGAGCCACGGCTCATAGCGTCACATGGTCAACTATCATCTGTGTACCTATTGTAGTCTTATTGATCGAAATCTTCAGTTTGCTGGCGTATTGAACCTACTTAAACGTATCTGCTCAGCATACAATAGAGAGCTTCTCTTTGAATAGGCTTGGTAAGCACAGCGTCAAAATCCATCGATTTGAAATCTGACACTTGATATTCTTCCACAAAAGCAGTAAGAGCTATCACCCTGAGGTCTGGGTTTTGTTCCTTGAGTTTTTTTGTGGCTGTGTATCCATCCATTATTGGCATTTGTATATCCATGAGTACCAAATTGATAGATTGATATTGGCTGTACATGCGCAAAGCCTCAATTCCATCTACCGCTTCATAGATATGAGCAGCGGTCTTTTTTAGATAGCTTTTGGTAATAAAGAGACTTTCGATGTCATCATCAACGATTAGGATAGACAGATTGCTAAGATCCGGTACTTCTTGCGCCGCCATTGCCTCTAACTTACGAAAATCCGTCTTGGTAGCGATGCGTACTGGCACCTCCAAAGTAAAGGTAGAGCCAAAACCTTCTTGAGATTCCAAGAGCAACCTGCCTCCCATTATTTCTCCGAGACGTTTGGAAATCGCCAAACCGATCCCCACTCCACCATAAAGACGCGTATTACTATCATCGGCTTGGCAAAAAAATTCAAAGATCATGCTCTGTTTACTCTGCGGAATGCCTATGCCGCTATCTTTGATATAGTAATGGATGAGGTTTGTAGCGCTTTGTCTAAAGCCAAATTCAATAAAACCTTCATGGGTAAACTTGACGGCATTCTTGAAGAGATTCAAGAGCACTTGGTTGATTTTGGAAATATCCGCACTCATCTGCGAACGTATAATGGAGAGGTCTGGACTAAACTTTAGCTCTATCTGTTGCTGTTTACCAGAAGCTTGAAGAATCTCCTGAAGGATATCTTTGTTCTCAAGAAAGTGAGCCATGCAATCAAAGGATTGGATATGAGGCTTGATTTGGGATTGCTCGGCAAGTGCCAGATCAAAGATATCTTTGATGATCTTGAGTAAGTCATTTCCGCTCTTCTTGATTTGAGAGGCAAAGTAAGCAGTTTCCTCGGCACTGGTTTCAAATTCCAATAGCTGGGCAAAACCCATGATATGATTCAGCGGCGTGCGCAGTTCATGATTCATCGTAGCCAAAAAAGCAGATTTGAGCCGATTACTCTCTTCTGCCTTTTCCTTGGCTCGGATCAACTCCAGCTCTGTCTTTCTGCGTTCGATAGCTCCGGATACCAAGTCTGCTAACATTCTCATGAATCCGATATCCTCGTTCTGCCATATCCTTTTGCTGCGTACAGCATCAAAACCCAAGAAACCTTGCAGTTTTTGACGATAAGCTATGGGAGCAGACAAGAGAGATTGAATATCCTGAGATTTAAGGAGTTCTTTTTCTGGTGCCCATTCATCGGGCAGGGCATCAATATCATCGATCACAACGCATTGCTTAGCATACATTTGCTGCATCCAGTTCGGGGCAAAATCAAAGGGTAAACCTTGCAATTGATCAAGCTGTGGTTCGATCCCTTCGGCACACCACTCATAGATGTTGTTTGCCACCTGTGCCTCATAATCAAGGAAAAAGATATAACCCCTGTCCAAGCCCATAAAACAACCAATCTTATGCAATGAGGCATTGATGATATCGTCAAATTCTTCAATTTTGGCATTTACAAGGCTATTGGACAAATCCATGATCTGGTGTTCCAGCTCAACTTGATACGCCATCCTGCGATCTTTCTTTACCTGTTCTGTGATATCTGTAGAAACTCCACAAAGAGCTATCGGTTTGCCCCTGTCATCTATAACCATGGATGTACGAACATCCATCAAGACTTCGCTCCCATCCTTGGCAAAAGTTGCTACAATGCCTCCCCATGAACCATCGGACAGTGTTTTTGAGAGTATCTCATGCTGCGTGGCACCAATCTGGGGGTCTTCACCATAATCTCTTACATTCATCGCCTTTAGCTCCGCTTCTGTATAGCCTAAGGCTTTGCATTCTGCCTTGTTCACATTGGTGATATTGCCTGCTAAGTCGGTAATGGTCACCCTGGCGAATATTTGATCTAAGACCAAGGATTGCAATTTGAGTGATGCTTGCGTGTTCTTTTGAGATGAAATGTCCAACAAAAATGAAACAATGTTTCCATCATCCATCAAGGCAGACTGCACTAAAACCGATCGTTCATCTTTGTTACCGGTAATTACCTTTACTTCAATGGGTTCCAAGTTTGTGCTGAGATGCTCAATCTGCCGAAAAACCACCTCGTGATAATCTGGTAAGATCAGATTGAAAATAGGCATGCCCATCACGGTATCATAATCGTAGCCGGATAAAATCATTGCTGCATGATTCACATAGATTATCATACCTTCGCGATCAATCACGGAGATGCCTATGGGAGCCTTGTCCAGATACGCATTTAGAGTGTTTACAGAAAAAGAAGCTCCTGAAGCTGGAAACTCAGAAGATGACATATTCACCTCGCTTGTGAACACAAAACCCAAGTCCCGCTTGACTTCATACATCCATCTTCAGGCAGAAAGCTAAGCTAAGGTTTTTTGCTCTGTTCGCATGATTTACTACGTTAGAAAATAGTCAATTTGCTGTGGCAAGCAAACTCAAGATTGAGAATATCTGTGCCTAAGCTTTTATTACAAAGCTATATTCCCTGCGCCAGACCCTTCCGCCTCCTGAATCTTGAGATTCCCACAAGAGAATATACAAGCCACGTTTACATACAGTTCCTGTGGAGCTTTTCCCATCCCAAGATATAGTACCGCTTTGCTCTATTAACTCGTTGTGCAAGAGTGAGACTTGTTTTCTCCCACGTAGATCAAAGATCGATACACTTGCTCTTGTTTCACTTGTCATGCTCTGATAGTGTATCAAGAGCTGCTCCCCCTGTCTTGGGGAAAAAGGAGAACCTTCCAAATACACCCTGCCATGAAAGGAGGGAGGATTTGCAACTGATGAATTCTCACGACCAATAGTAGAGCCCAGAGGGTCTGAACATCTGCGCCAAAACTCACTATCTACGGGATTACGCTCCAAAGATATTCCCTTGGGGCTTGCACCATTGACATAGATCAAAGAATCGATCACTACCCCAGAGTCATCCTCCAGATAAATACTATCACCATCATTGTTTAGCGCTGCCCAAGAAGTGGTCTGGATGACCACAGTGCTATCACACTCAGGATGTGCCAAGATCAATCCGGACAGCGAGCTGCACAATACTACATAAGAACTATGAGGATTGGCAAGCTCAAAGCTAAAAGAATTCCCTGCCCTATCCCTTATCACGTATGAGTTTCGCTTATTTTGGCTACCTTGTACAAGGAGTTCGATCCACTCCGGATTACCAATCAGAGGATCATACATCACTTCGTTTAGCTTTACCAGAGGCAAGGCAGTACTACCTATCTGGAGGTTAAAAATATCATTATCGGGATTGGGATCGTTAGCAAGTGTTACTTTAATTCTTATATTGCAATTATCTGGTATAGATAACGATAACTCAAGTAACAATGAATCCTTCCCTGCAATGGGAGCGATATCGATAGTTTCTACTAGGACGGTGTCAATGCTTATTTCCAAGAGTCCTGAGCTATTGGGAGTAAGGCTGGAGTAATTTGTTATACTAACGCCAAGACTGCCGGTATCAAGCTCTGCCCTCACATTTGAAATCCCATAATCGCAATATAGCCGATTGGGATAACCAGGGGTGGGATTCGCTTCGCCGATAAAATCGCGGTTGTTATCATCGGTATCCCAACCATCGCTAATCCTCGCCAGGGCGAATCCTGAAGGTACATCGGGGGCAAAGGAAACTCCTGCAACTCCATGATCATCAATGAGATTGGAAGTATTTGGTTCATCGTAAAGAACGGTATCTGTATAAGTTTCGTCTGCGGATACAATTCTAACACCATCGGTAGCAGAGCCTCCGTTTTGAAAGGCTAGGTTGGCATAAAACTGGGCATGGACTATATTAGATTCTCCCACCAAAACAAATCTGCCCGCTCTTAGTACATAGCTTGGGAAGACAAACACTGTTTCATAAGCAGAGCCTGCTTTTTGGATTTGCCAACCGTCCAGATTGATGTTTTGATCTCCCGCATTATAGATTTCTATCCATTCATTACCGGTATCCGTACCTTCGGGATCATACAGCAGCTCATTGACAACTATTCGTGCCATAAGAAAGCCACTAAGAAAGACTAGAGCAAGGCAGAGAAACAGATATCTCATATTATAAGTCAGACAAGTAAACGGGGAAAACAGCTACTATTTGAGTAGCAAACTCCCCGATAGCACATCCACTTCCATTGCGGCAAGTCTCTACCCTATCAAACGAATTCCAGATTGACCCTTTGGATCTTCCAAATCTGCTCTGCATATTCATTGATGGTACGGTCAGAGGAAAATTTGCCTATCCGCGCTACGTTCAAGATAGCTTTTTTTACCCATTCGTCGCGGTTTTTAAAGAGCGAATCAACCTCATCCTGTGCTCTTAGATAAGCTCGAAAATCTGCTAAAATACAGTATGTATCCCCGCCATCCAAGAGAGATTTGAAAATGGGCTCAAAGATATCCAGTTCATTTTTGCAAAAGGGTCCTGTGAGCAGAGAATCGACAGTATGCTTGAGCTCTGGATCTGCGTGATAATAATCCCAAGGATTATAGCCTTTGCTTTTGAGGTCTGCCACTTCATGACTATGCAGACCAAAAATAAACATGTTTTCAGCGCCAATTTCTTCTGCCATTTCTACATTGGCTCCATCCATCGTACCAATGGTCAAAGCGCCGTTGAGTGCAAATTTCATATTTCCCGTACCAGATGCTTCATACCCGGCAGTAGAGATTTGTTCGGATAGGTCTGCGGCAGGGATGATCTTTTCCGCCAAGGAAACGCTATAATTTGGCATAAAAACTACCTTGAGGCGATCTGCCACATCGCTATCTTTGTTTACCACTTCTCCGATACTGTTGATGAGCTTGATGATCCTCTTGGCTAGGAAGTAACCGGGGGCAGCTTTACCGGAAAAGATAAAGGTGCGCGGTACGAATTCGCCTTTGGGATTTGCCTTGATCCGATAGTATCTGGCTATGATTGCCAATGCATTAAGTAGCTGGCGTTTATACTCGTGCAAGCGTTTTACTTGTACATCATAGAGAGAATCCGGATTTACTCTGATACCGGTTTCCTTGTAGATATACTTGCCTAGTGTCTTTTTATTGATCCACTTTATCTCGCGGAAGCTTTCCCTGAAGTCCTTATCGTCGATATAGCTTTCAATCCCTCTGATTTTTTCGAGGTCTTTGATCCATGTTTCACCGATATGCTCAGAAATTAGACTCGCTAGAAATGGGTTACACTCCCGTAGCCACAAGCGGGGTGTGATGCCATTGGTTTTGTTTTGAAACTTTGCAGGGCTCATCTCGAAAAAATCTGGAAAGATCGTCTCTTTCACGATTTGCGTATGCAATTCGGCTACGCCATTTACAGCATGCGAACCGTGTATGGAAAGCTGTGCCATGCGGATGGACTTTTCATAATCCTCTTGGATGATGGACATGTTTCTCATTTTGATCATGTTTCCTGGGTAAAGCCTGGAAACCTCAGTCAAAACATAGCTGTTGATCTGATAGATTAGCATCAGATGTCTGGGTAGCAGCTCTTCAAACAAGGATACCGACCATCTTTCTAAAGCCTCTGGTAAAACGGTATGGTTTGTATAGGAAAACACTTTTTGTGTGATCCCCCAAGCGTTTTCCCAGCTCAAACCTTCCTTGTCTATCAAGATTCTCAACATCTCAGGAATAGCTATTGCGGGGTGAGTGTCGTTGAGCTGGATTGCAATCTTCTCCGGTAATTCATAGAAGCTATCGTGATCTCTTTTCCAATTATCAAAGATATCTTGGAGAGTTGCAGAGACAAAGAAGTATTCTTGCTTGAGTCTCAGAATCCTGCCCAAATGCACATTGTCGTTGGGATACAGTACTTTGGAAATGTTTTCTGAGATGTTTTTCTTTTCCACTGCCCTTACATAGTCTCCACTATTAAAATAATCAAAGTCAAATTCATCAGTCGCATTGGCTTCCCAAAGCCGGAGATTGTTCACATTTGATACCCTGTACCCAGGAACCGGAATATCCCAAGCAACTGCCATCACATCTTCTGTATCTACCCAGCGATGAATAAATCTGCCATCGGATTGTTCTTCTGATACTACCTTGCCACCGAAGCGCACCCGGTAACTTATATCGGGTCTGCGTATTTCCCAAGGACAACCCTTTTTGAGCCAATGATCTGGTTCTTCAACCTGATAGCCTTGCCGGATCAGTTGTTTGAAGATGCCAAACTCATAACGGATACCATAGCCATAAGCTGGATATTGTTGTGTAGCAAGCGAATCCATGAAACATGCTGCCAATCTTCCCAAGCCTCCATTACCGAGCCCCATATCAGGTTCCATTTCCGATATGTCTTCCAAAGAATGCCCCATCTCCTTGAGCATATCATAACATTCATCATAGACATCAAGATTGACGAGTGAATTGCCCAATAGCCTGCCAATGAGAAATTCCATGGAGAGATAATACACCTTTTTAACGTCACGCTTTCGATACTCATACTGAGTGCGAAGCCACCTTTCGATCAGCCGGTCTCTAAGGCTGAGTGATAATGCATAATACACATCCCAAGGTTGAACGGTAGTGGTATCTTTGATTAATGAATACTCTAAGTGGTTCAAAAATAAAGACTTTATTTCGCTATCTGTTTCCGCTGCACGATCAGTAAAAAAGATCGAATGGAAATCATTTTTGGGTATATATCCTTCTTTCATAACATCCTCTTTGGTATAGAATGGGGGGCTGAGTGAAGCCATCTCTATCCCCAGTTTGCATTATTTCAGGAACGCGTTTTACTGTCAAGTGCCAAAATCCCTTTTCTACATCTTTGCCATAGGCAATACGGTAGCAATACGGTCATTCACCGTATTGCTACCGTATTGCTACCGTATTGCTATTGGGGATGCCTTCCAACGCTATCTGTACAGAAATAGCTATTATGTTATTGATATACTTAGTATTACGCCACTATTTTATTTGCCCTGCTGGATTATTGTTGCGTAGTTTTTGAATAAGCTCCTGATTTCGCAAGCGCCCTGTCGCTCTACCAATAATGATACCCTACTCATTTACTCGCCGTAATGGTTATGCTAATGACACAAATCGATAGGGAAAATTCTTACCGCTTATTATCCAAAATCTTATTGACGGATTTCGTGAGAAAAATTTCCTTGCCGAAATGAATAAATATCCATAGGGGTTAAAATGAGATTAGCCATTGAAAAGAAGGATTTGTTGCATCATATTCAGCATTTGGCTGCAGTGGTGCCTACCAAAAATACATCTCCAATCCTCACAAATTATCTCTTTGTAGTAGATGCCGAGAGTAGCACGGTTCAGATCACCGCAACAGACTTGGAGATTACTGTAGTAGTAAAGTTTAATGCCCTGGTGAGTGAAGGCGGGTCTATCGCCATTGCTGCGAGGCAGTTTAATGAGATAATCAGTTCGATGCCGGATCAGGTAATCAATCTCTACAAAGACGAGGATTTGCTCAAAATCCAATGTGGCAGGATTGATTTTAGCTTGATGTGTGCCGACTATACCCTTTTCCCGGTTTTACCCCTCAGGGAGATGGACAATGCAATTCAAGTCGATGCCGCGCTATTCAATAAGATGGTGGAAAAGACCATTTTTGCAGTATCCACAGATGTCAATCGTGCTGTTTTGACCGGTGTAATGTGGTTGATTACGGACAAGTTTCACATGATGTCTGCCACAGATGGAAGAAGAGTTTCTGAGATCAAAGTCAATGAATCCCTGCCCACAATGAGTGTACCTCAAGCACCTGCCACCGAAGAAAACATCTTTACCGGTTCCAATGAGTTCGAATCAATCGAAAGAATCGTTCCCGTCAAAACCCTTAGTTTCCTGCAAAAAGTGTTTGATTCATCTGTTAAAGAGCTACGAGTGTTGATCGATACCAATCGCATCGTTTTTGGCTACGATAAATTTACGATCTTTAGCCAAATCATCGATCATAAGTATCCGGATTATCGCAAAGCATTTGTTCCCAACCTGCCCAATACGGTTGTAATTGGTGTGAGCGAGCTACGATCGACCATCAGACGAATTTCCTTGTTAGCGCCGGAAGAAAACCTCCGTGTAAGATTCGAATTTGCCAACGACAGTTTTGAGATCAATACTACCAACCGAGAAACCGGCGAAGCAAAACAAGTGATGGAAAACTTTAGTTATCAAGGAACTGAGACCAGTATCTCTATCAATTATAAGTTCATGGTAAACATACTAGATGCCATCGATACCGAAAAGGTACGGATTTGCCTAGGCTCCGGCAAAGAACCTCTCATGATTTACAATGAGCCAAGTGCCGGTGAGAATCAAGAAATCACCTTTCTGCTTATGCCTCTGCGGTCTTAAGAGTTGTTTCTTGAAAGTATAGAGCTATACGATTTTAGAAATTACCAAAAAGGCTGCTTTCGCTTTGAACCCAAAGGAGCTCTGATAATTGGAGCCAATGGAAGCGGAAAGACAAACCTTTTGGAAGCAATTGCTTATTGTGGAATCGGCAAGTCGATCAGACTGCACCATGATGAGCAATTGCTTCGTCATAACTGCTCTTCCTTTTCTCTTAGGGCAAAGTTTTCTCTCGATGAGGGAGGCAGCTTTCACCTTCACATGAGTTTTGGAAGTAAAAAGAAGCTCTTCAGGCTTGATAACAACCCCCTCAGACAGCTTTCATTTTTGATAGAAAAGGTCAAAGTAATCTATTGTGCCCCCGAGGATTTGCTATTGGTAAATGGAAGTCCTAGGACGAGACGCCAGTACTTTGATATTGCTATAGCCCAAATCTTCCCGCCCTATATGGGTGTTTTGAGAGAATACCTAAAAGTGATTGAACAACGGAATGCCCTGCTCAAAACTCATGCCAGCGAAGCGGAAAAAAGCATCTGGGATAGGAGGTTTTACCTATCCTACAAGGAAGTACTGCGTTTTAGAAGAAGGTATCTGGAGGTCTTGAACGAGCTTTTCAATGCTCCCGAATTTCGGCTGATTGATTACAAATTGCATATAAACTATCAAAACGCAAGCCATCTTGAGAGTCCCGATCACATAGACGAAAGAGGATTTTTAACAGCTTTGGCAGCACTTTGGGACAAGGAAAAACACTATCAGAGAAGCCTTGTAGGAGCACATTTGGACGATTATGAGATGAGCTTGGATGCCATGAATCTCAAAAGCTATGCATCTCAGGGTCAAAAACGCATCTTCGTATTGATTCTTAAGTTAGTACAGGCAAGACTAATCTCAAAAATTACCGGCATAAAACCCATCCTTCTTTTGGACGACATCCTGGCAGAACTTGATGCTACGCACGCTCAGGGCGTTTATGAAATCTGTGAGAAGGATTTTCAAGTGATTATCGCTGCACCCCGCAAGGAACTGAGCAGTGTATGGCAAAACCTTCCCATCATATCACTCACAAAGGTTGTGTAGATGAAATTGACCAAGAGTATTATCGGCTGGATGTTTTATGATTTTGCCAATTCGGCATTTACCACGATCATTGTATCAGTAGTCTATAGCGTATATTTCATGAATGAAGTGGTTATCGGCGATAAGGGCTATGGAGAGTTGTTATGGGGTAGATCGGTAGGTATTTCTATGACCTTGGTAGCCCTTACAGCACCCATTTTGGGGGCAGTGGCAGATTTTTCCCGGGCAAAGAAACGGCTGCTCTTTTTCAATTGTTGGCTCACCGTGCTGTTTACATCGATGCTATTCTTTGTGCGTGCCGGAAATGTGCTTATGGGAATGCTTTTCTTTATCGTCGCCAATTATGGGTTTAATAGCGCCAATGTCTTTTATGATGCTTTCCTGCCGGAGATAACCCGTAGTGAAGATATCGGTAAAGTATCCGGATACGGGTGGGCATTTGGATATGTAGGTGGTTTGGTCTCCTTGATCATGTCCCTGGTTTTGGTGAATCTCAAATTGGTTCGCTGGGTTTTCCCGATGATAGCTCTACACCTCTTTGCCTATTCCTTAGTTACTTTCTTTTGGCTCAGAGAGGTAAAAAGACCATCCAAGAGAACAAACTACCTGAAAGTGGCACTTCAGAGGGTTAGATATTCCTTTGTCAACATCAGAAAATTGCCGGAACTGCTCAAATACCTCATAAGCCACTTCATCTACAATGATGGGATAACCACCGTGATCGTTTTTGCCTCTATATATGGGATTGAGAGATTTGGCATGAGTATGCAAAACATGATCATCTATTTTATATTGGCACAATTTACATCAATTATCGGAGCTGCCTTCTTTGGTTGGTTGAGCGATAAACTTGATGTCAAAAAATCTTTATCGATATCGCTGCTCATCTGGATTGGGGTAGTAGTCTGGGCATTCTTTTGCCAGAGTGCTATAGAATACTATTTTGTTGGATTAATGGCTGGCTTGGCAATTGGCAGCAGTCAATCAAACAGCAGAACGATGCTTTCTATTCTTACTCCTCCAGATAGGCAAGCTGAGTTCTTTGGTTTTTATACCTTGACAGGGAGGCTATCTTCAATAATCGGTCCCATCTTGTATGGGTGGATTGCACATCGCACGGGAAGTAGCCGCTATGCTATCCTCTCTTTGATGGGTTTCTTTATCGCAGGATGGCTCATTTTGAACATGATCAACTTGGGCAAGGGTATCAGTGATGCCCAAAGTAAATTTGCCACTAACGAATAGAATAATAAGGAGTTAACATGAAAAGCAGTACAATATTGATTTGCATGATCATCCTCTTGGGCTTGATCGCATCCTGTAAGACAGACAACAAGAAAGTGCTATACATTTTCAATTGGAGTGATTATATTGATCCTAGCTTGATCGAACAATTTGAAAAGGAAAACAACTGCTCCATCCGCTATTCAACTTTTGATTCCAATGAAAACATGCTCACCAAGATTAAGAGTTCACGAGAGAGCTTTGATATCGTCTTTCCCAGTGGAGACCATGTCAACATCCTGATCGGTGCCGGACTCTTGGAACCGCTCGATCGTGCGAAACTTACCAATTTTGGCTCGCTAGACCCTGATGTGCTGCGTAAAGCGGAATCCTTTGACCCGAAAAACCAATATGCGGTTCCCTATTTTTGGGGTTTGACCGGTTTGGTTTATAACAAGCAATATGTCCCTGACAAAGTATTGCAAGAATCCTCTTGGTCTATCATCGGCAACGACTTCTTCAGTGGAAAAAACAAGATCACCATGCTTGACGATGCCCGTGAAGTGGTAGGTGCAGCTTTGATTTTTAGCGGATATGACTTGAATGACACAACAGACAAAGCCTTGGCTGATGCAATGGAAGTTTTGAAAAAATGGGACAAGAACATCACTCAATTCGATTCCGATTCGTACAAAAATGAAGTTCCCGATGGAACAACTTGGTTGGCGCAAGCCTATAACGGAGATGCTTTACAGCAAATGGCAAACAACCCTAACTTAAATTTTATCCTACCCAAAGAAGGTGCAAGCATGTGGATGGATAGCATGGTTATCCTCAAGTCATCCAAGAACATCGAACTGGCACACAAATTCATAGACTATATGACAAAACCGGAAAATGCCTTGATTAATGCTACTTATACCCAATATGCAACGCCCAATAAATCTGCGCATCAACAGCTTCCAGAAGAGATACGTGCCAATCCCCTTATCTATCCAGATCACAGTTATCTGGAAAAATGCTATATGATCAATCCCTTGGGTGAAGAAGTCAAGAAAATTGATGCCATTTACGAACAGATAAAACTCTACTAAAACGAGCAGGAAACTCTGATGATAGAAAATTTGGGAAATCTTTCGAGGACGCATTATTGTGGTGATTTGACGAATGCAAATGAAGGTGAAACCTGTACTCTAATGGGATGGGTACACAAACGAAGGGACTTGGGGGGATTGATCTTCATCGATCTAAGAGACGTGAGAGGTATCGTCCAAGTACTAATTCCACCAGAACATAGCATCCCCTTTGCAAAAGCGGAAAGAGTACGTAATGAATACATAATAGCCGTCTCCGGCAAAATTTGGATGCGCGAAGAGGCAAATCGTAATCCCAATATGAAGACAGGGGAAATCGAAGTCTTGGCTGAAGAGCTGTATATCCTCAATGATACACTTCCGCTACCGATCCAAATCAATGAAGCAGCCTTGGCGGAAGAAGACCTCAGGCTCACCTATAGATATCTCGATTTACGCAGAGAAAAACTCAAAGATATTATTATTACCAGACACCGTATAACCAAAGCCATCCGGGACTATCTCAATACCCGAGACTTTTACGATATTGAAACACCGATATTGATGAAGAGTACCCCTGAAGGCGCAAGAGACTATCTGGTGCCCAGCCGCATCCATCCCGGTAAGTTTTATGCCCTCCCCCAATCACCCCAGATGTTTAAGCAGCTATTGATGATTGCTGGATACGACCGCTATTATCAGATTGCCAGGTGCTTTCGGGATGAAGATTTAAGAGCAGATCGCCAGCCGGAGTTTACGCAGCTGGATATTGAGATGAGTTTTGCCACTGAGGAACAGATTTTTACTTTGTTAGAGGGTTTGATGGCACATTTATTTAACGAAGTATTGAATGTTCAGCTACCAATCCCCTTCCCCAGACTGAGCTATGTGGAAGCCATGAATAGATATGGGTGCGATAAACCGGACACCCGTTTTGGGATGGAGTTACTTGATTTGACAGATTGCCTTTCTGGCTCTACTTTTCAAGTATTCAGAAGCGCTCTCGATAATGGCGGAGTAGTTAAATGTATCGTGCTTCCCAAGCAGATGGAATATACACGCAAGATTCAAGATGAACTGGTAGATATTGCCAAGCACAATGGTGCCAAAGGTTTAGCATTTGTAAAAGTAGGCGAGAATAGTTTGGAAGCAGGAATCAGTAAATTCCTCACCCCGGAAGAAAGTTGCGCCATTATCGAAATCTGCCAAGCACAAAGCGGAGATATGATTGCTTTTGCGGCAGATAGTTTTGACATGGCGTGTAAGGTGCTATCTGCTGTACGTTTGAATATGGCACAAAGACTAAACTTGATACCAAAGAATTCATTTGCATTTGTTTGGATTACAGACTTCCCACTATTCCAACATAATCCAGATGCCAATCGTTGGGAACCTGCCCACCACATGTTTACTCTCCCCAAAGAAGAGCATATCCCCTATCTGGACGATCCCAAACGCATTGGAGAAATCCAAGGTCAGCTATATGACCTGGTTTGCAATGGTATGGAACTCTCTTCCGGAAGCATCAGATGCCATCGCTACGACGTACAAAAGAAGATCTTTGACGTTTTGGGTTTTGATGAAGCAGAACTCAAAGAGAAGTTTGGATTCTTTCTTGATGCGCTCAAATATGGCACACCTCCCCATGGCGGGATAGCTCCCGGATTAGATAGAATCGTGATGATCATGACGGGAGCGGAATCCATTCGCGATGTGATTGCCTTCCCCAAGACCCTCAAAGCCACAGATTTGATGTCTCAAGCTCCTGGTGAAGTGCCAGAAACGCAATGGAAAGAACTACACCTTTTACCCATAAAATAGCCGTACTTACTAGTGGAAATAGCCGTGGCTCCAATCTCAGAGCCATGGCTTCGCTGTTTAGAACCAATTTTTATCCCATTGCTATTGATTTTGTAGTTTATACAAAAAGAAATGCTCCCATCGTACAAGTATGTGCAGAGCTTGGTATTGAAGCTATCCATATCTCATCGATGGATATGCATAGTTTTGAGACAAGAGTATTAGAACTTTGTTTATCCCGAGAGATAGAGTTGATTGCCTTGGCTGGCTTCCTAAAGTTGCTATCCCCCGCTTTTTGCCAAAATGTGGGCTTATCCATCCTCAATATCCACCCTTCGCTACTACCCAAGCATGGTGGGACTGGGATGTATGGCATGAAAGTGCACCACTCTGTTTATGAAGCAAAGGACAGTGTTTCTGGAGCTACTGTGCACTTGGCAGACCCCATCTATGATCATGGGGAAATTTTAGCCCAAAAGAGTATCGACATCTCCACTTGTAATACTCCCGAAGAAATTGCCTCCAAAGTACTTAGCATCGAACATAGCCTCTATGGTGAAACCATTTTCCATTACATAACCCAAACTGAACAGGCTTGATGAAAACCGTCTTGATCCAGACCCTGGGATGCAAGGTCAACCAGTATGAAAGTTCCACGATCGCAGACCAGTTTCGAAACATGGGCTATCACTGTGTCTCTGAAGCGGAGCATCCTCATGTCTTTGTCATAAACACTTGTACCGTTACAAACAGTGCAGATTCCAAGAGCCGCAATCTTATCCGCAGAGCTTTGAGGGCAAAAGCAGAGGACCCTAGGATCAGAATTTTTGTTACCGGATGCTATGCTCAACGGAGCATTGATGAAATCCGGACCATGGGAGATATTGATCTTGTGATAGATAATCAAGTCAAGCTCGACATCAGCCAGTGGTTTGAGACAGCAGATTATCAATGGCATGACATAATGAGAACAGAGACTTTTCATTATCTTCCCGTTTCAAGAATGCTAGACCATACGCGTGCTTTTCAAAAGATTCAGGATGGATGCAACTTCTCCTGCAGCTATTGTGCAGTCCCTTATGCGAGGGGAAAAAGCAGGTCTTGTAGCTTTGAAGATGTAATCAGTCAAACCAAACTCTTGGTGGCAAATGGATACAAAGAAATCGTATTGGGAGGAGTTAATCTGGGTCTCTATCATGACAAGGGAAAAGACCTTGGAGATGTAATCATCGCCATTCATGAGATACCCGAACTCAAGCTCATCCGACTTAGCTCCATCGAGCCACAGCTTATCAACAGCAAGATTTTGGATTGCCTGGCAAGCTTACCAAAGCTCTGTCCTCATATCCATATACCTTTACAAGCAGGATCGGATTCTGTACTAATGAGAATGAAGCGAAACTATAACACGAATCTGATCAAGAACTTAGTGCGCGATATTCGGAGTCTGAGACCGGGCATAGCTATTGGTTTTGACATCATTTGTGGCTTTCCAGCGGAGAGCGACACCGAGCATCGCGAAGGGCTGGCTCTACTAGAAGATCTAGAACCAACATATCTGCACGTATTTACGTACTCAAAACGTAAAGGAACTCCGGCAGCATTGATGAAAAACCAAGTACATGGGTCAATAGCCAAAACAAGAGCTGATCAACTTCAAGGACTGAATATACAATTTCAAAACCGATATAAAAATATGCTCATTGAGCACGCTACTCCTCTCAAGGGTATCGTTGAAGAGACTCACAATGGCTATGCAACAGCATTATCGGATCATTATATTAGAATATATATTCATGATACCGCAGAGATAAACACGGAGATAAACATCACACCAAAGACAATTCATGGGGATGGCATTTGCGGAACCTGAAACAGGTATAATTTAAAACAGAATATAGGTTAGGCTTACTCCCATAGTTTGTTTGATTTGTATTGCATCATCCTCTTCCTTTTCATACTTTACATCAACGCCAAAGCTCATATTCAAAGCTCCCCAAATCTTTGTAGTAATGCTATTTTCCCATCGCACATCCAAGGCTTTCCAATTGCTCTCGGGCAGGTCTGATTCACTATTTACAATGGCTTGATACAGACTCAGTCTGCTATTAAGCTTTGTCTCCGGTTCTGAAATTTTTCGCTCATACGCAGAGATAAACTCCAAACCTGAATCACTCAAGATATCGGTTTGAAAATCATTTGTTTCAGGATGATATACTTCGCGATTTACAAACTGGCGCATAGCAGCACCGAGTCTAAAATTGAGGCTCTGATGTTCCTGCTGAAGGATTGGGACAAAGATACCTATGGCTTCCGTAAAACCCGATGGATTGAAGATAATGGTTTGCTGAGGGTCCGATTGATCCAAAAACTGGCTATCCCACTTACCAGAAAGATAGGGATCTACAATAATCCCTGTTCGGAATTTGAGGATGCTTTCAAAACTGATCTTGTCTGTGCTCTTGCTCGGTTTCTCCCAAGACAACTGTAGGTCAGTGCTCTTTATCTGTCTATGCGTTTGCCCAAAACTCATCTTTAGCGTATTAACACTTTGTAAGCGCGGAATAACTTCCCCTTCAAGCGAAGTATTTGATGATGAGTTCCATGAGACTGAACCAAGCTCACTACCAGCCCAGTTATCGCTATAATAACCCTGATTTAGTGATACCGATAAATCTGACTTTAGCTTCCAAGAACTAGCAAAACCGAGGCAAGTAAAAAAAACCAATAGAACCGTGAAAACTACGTGTTTTAGCATCTTTTCCTCCCAATGCTTTTAATGATATGATAATGACAACTTCAGAAGTTCCAAATCGAAACTGAAACCAGAAGCAAAGGACTTGACAAATCAACGCTACTGATTTGTTTTGAGCTCATGAGCGGGCATAGCTCAGTTGGTAGAGCATTAGCTTCCCAAGCTGAGGGTCGCGGGTTCGAGTCCCGTTGCCCGCTCCAAGTTTTTCCAATTCGCATGCCATTTTCAGTTTTTGATTGACAGAATACCCAATCTTTAGGTACTATGAATCTCAGTATTATGACAAGGAGGAACTCATGCTCAAGAAGCTGTTTATCTTGTGCTGTATCATGATCTTTGCTGCTATGCTATGTGCTCAGCAAGGGCAGTATCAGAGAAAGTCTGTCACCTCAGTGGAATCGGTTTGGTTAAGCGGTTCTGCCCGGCAGATGGGAGACTTTAATTTCGATTTCTACAATAGGATGATCGATCTGTACATCAAGGTCCCCAGATTTGATTATAACGTCTTACCAGAATCCAGCACAACCGAATTTCGCAATCGAGCCAATGCCCTTTCCAATATCAATGCCACATCCTTGGGAAAAGTAATGGAAGAAACCGTTGGACTCGAAATCAAGAAGCTGCTTTCCGATCCTGATATTCAAAGAGCCAGAAGTGGAGACTTGGAAAGTGAATCTGCCAAAATCCAGCTCGCCAAAGTCAAAGGAAGAGAGTATGGACTTACCGAAGACATGATCATCAAGCTCATGAATTCCGCCTACATTTATCTGCCTTACATCACAAAAATAAACCGCAGTTATGAGAATAACATCTACACTTACACTGTGGAGGGTGGGATCCTTTGGTATCGTGTTCATATTGCTTCAGATGGGAAGGTATCATTGGTTTTGCGCCAATCCGCTACCTCCATGGGTATCGGTTCTGCGGATTCATCAAAGCCAAATGATTATCGGGAGTTCCCACTTGGCAACAAAGTCTTTAAAACGTCACCTCAAGAATATGCCCAGTTTGATGCACTGCAAGCATGGATGAAAAACTTGGGTGTAAAAATGAAAGAAATTCCCGAATTCTCCCTCTCTGCACAGATTGTAGAAAGGCTGCCTGGTGGCAAGTTTAGTGCCGAACTTGGCAAACGTGAAGGCGTCCACATGGATGATGGCTTCTTTGTCGTGGACCTCTTTGAAGATGCTGCCGGTGAGATCAAGAAAAAGACTCTGGGATATGCCAGGATCATCAAAACCGCAGATAACCGTAGCGAGGAAAACCGCAACCAACGCTCCATAGCCAAGCCTTACTATGGTAGTGGCATCATGGAAGGCGCCGTCCTGCTCGAAAATCCCCGGCTAGGTATCGATCTTTCTGTATTTATGGGACCTCGCATGGGACTTAGCATCCCAGTCGAAGCCTCAAACGATGTCTTTAGCGAAGAGGCAACCGCCGCATTTGAACTTGGAATTGGTTTTGCATACAACATCGCTCCTATCATTGGCATCAATCAGCTTTTTTATGATTTGGAGCTTGCCTATGGCATACCTGCTGTTGAATACAAAGATGGCTATAGTGGAGCTTCCATTTATACTGTTTCTGGTTATACTGGTTTAACGAAGAAAGCG
>Ga0209835_1000676_pt1 | contig 21291 bp, 44 predicted proteins | sample LakKivwa52mmetaG_FD_184138 | JGI IMG/M metagenome (GOLD analysis project Ga0209835, IMG submission 184138) | Anoxic lake water microbial communities from Lake Kivu, Rwanda to study Microbial Dark Matter (Phase II) - Lake Kivu water 52m metaG... | ecosystem: Environmental > Aquatic > Freshwater >...
GTAGATAATACATTGTCAAACGCTAACCACCGGCAGCATCATGTTCAACAAAAGCCGAAGCGGTGGGATCTGTTTAACGCAAAGATGCACGAAGATCCTCCGCAGAACGATATCATCTGGCTTGCTCAAACACTTCATGCTGCCGGTAATACTATTGTTATCTGTAGTGGTCGCGGCTCAGAAAACAGAGACGTAACCGAAAAGTGGCTTATTGAACATGACATTCCATTTGAGATTCTCTACATGCGTAAAGAAAAAGATTCTCGGCGAGATGATATTGTTAAAGTTGAACTTCTCGAGCAAATCCGCAAAGATTTTGGCGAACCATATCTTTGGTTCGATGATCGCAAACAAGTAGTAGACGCGATAAGAGCACAAGGCATTAGAGTATGTCAAGTTCAAGAAGGGGATTTTTAATGTATGAACACTGTTCGGTTGCTCCGGGCGATTTCTAATGGTTGCGGCCCGTTGGCCGTTGGTAATATCCGATATGGCTAAGATTCGCCGATTTAAGCGTAAAGGTTGGGTAGAACGAAAAATAACTTCTACCCAACTTGCTACGCACAATTTGAAGCATCACCAACTGGTTGAATGGGTTGCTGCTACCGCTAAGGGTAAGTTTGAATCTACCTGCGTCCATAACTACCAAGAAAACTCTTCGGTGTTTGTGTTTGAAGACCCAAATGACGCTGCGTTCTTCTCATTGAAGTGGTTATGAGAACTCTGAGTCCATTCCCTTATAAAGTCGAACTTCGTAACCCAAACGAAAGGATACGTTGGTGCGAAGTAACTGACCATGAACTAATAGAATACGTTTCTCGTGTTGGCGTTAGCTGGTATAATCCCCTCACCAAGGAGTTTAAGAAGAATGTAGTTAATAATTGGTGCAATATGGTTTTTACATATCGTGGATGGGACTTCGAGGAAGAATTTGATAACGACCTTAACTGTATTCAGTACCTCTTATGCTTTCGCACTGAAGCAGATGCTACGTTTTTCGCACTAAAATGGGCATAGCAGTTTACTTTGAAATTATAACAAACGGCAAGCCAGAATATTACTGTCGGAGGTTTAAAACGGTTGATCGGCAAATACGAGAGATAAACCGCAGGATGCTATGGGAATCAACTAGGGTCTGGAAAGAAGAAAATGGGGCTGATATTGGGTATTTGAAGAATCGAACATCCGACTTAATCGTAGATCTTAAAGAATTTTTTTGGGTTAAACTGCAAGCAAAATGAGCAATTACGTTACTTTCGACAAAGAAAAATATCACTTGCATCCAGCAATGGAACGGTGGTGTGCAGAACGGTTCGGGCAAGGAAAATGGATTTGCGAACGAACACCAAAAGAGTGGGAAGGGTTACCTGCTTGGACTATACACAGTATGTTTGGCCAGTTTACCTTTTCTTTTAAAGAGCCAAAACATCTAACTCTGTTTATGTTAAAATGGGCGTAGAATGGCCCTTATTAAGGTTCGGTATCCAGACGAGGTTGACTTTTATGTTATATACCCTTGGCTTGAAGAAAATTGCCAGTGTAAGTGGTATACAGGATGTGACTGGGACGAGTGGGTTCCTGGCGCAATGAACAGGATGGTTGAGTTTGAGAACGAAAAAGATGCGATACTTTTTAAATTAAAATGGGCGTAAAGAAATAGGTCATCCGTTAGGTCCAGCAAATGCGTTTACTTCGAGGTGGTTATAATGAGTAGTGCAATGCAAGTTTGGTTTGACCAAATGTCTGAGGAGGACAAGAAAGCATTCCTTCTAAGGATCACATCGCCGAAGAGTGTATATGTACCGGATCCAGAGAAAGAGCATATGATGACACTACTGCGAATTTCAGGAGAACCGGTTATTGATCTGAGTAGCCAAAGATTTGTAACATACATTTACAAAATGGGCGGAAAAAGTTATAATGTAACTTATTTCGAAGGCGACGATTACGAGATCGAGATTAAAGAATGAAATACGAAGCAAATGGATTTGTGTCATCTAATTGGCAAGTAGTAGACGCTTTGCAGTACGATCTTGATGTTGATGGCTATCTCGAAACAGAGTTCCAAGATCGTGTGCTGTGGTGTGACGAGTTTAATGGAATAGGTAGATATTACGCTGATGACATTTTTGGGCAATTCTATTTCGAACGAGACGAGGACCGAATGATGTTTTTGTTAAAGTGGGGCGGTAATGATTAACTTTACAAGTATAAACGGTAGTGGCTTACTGAGGTGGCAGAAACCAAATGTTATGTTATAATGTATATAGGCCGGACCCGTTGTACTTTGCTTGGAAGAAAGCAATTAACAACATTGCTACAGAATTTAAGATATCAGGAAGGGACAAAATTCTGAACCTTCTGCAAAACGAATGGAGATGTACAACCAGTAAAATTCATGTCTCCGAAGCTTCGTTTATCACAAGTGTAGACCTTGAGTTCAATGAGGAGAAAGATCTTACTATGTTTTTGTTACGGTGGTCATAATGACTAGACTATTTACAGCACTTAAATTTATGCCGAGTTACAAGTATCTCGCTCATGTAAACTCGTTACCGGACGATACAATGGGCGAGTGGTTAATTGAGAACGCAACTGGCCTTTGGACAAGAGACATTGATCTTAGCGACGAAGACGATTGCAGCACCGAAACTTTCTACTTTGATAATGAGAAAGATTGCGTTGCATTTACTTTAAAATTTGGTTGACCTTTATTTACTTTGAGTGTAATATACTGCTATGACTACGAAAACGGTTTTCTATAAGAAAGTACAAGTTGGAAAATCACACCGGTATGAGCCAGTGTCTGAGTACGATCCAGATCTAATAGACTCGTTGCCTTATGGCGCGCATGTGCAAGTGTGCAAAGAACACGGGATGTCACGTCGGTATGCAATTGATCCAGCATTAGCTCCAATGGTTGCAGCATCAATGATCCTTGAGGACAAGCTTGCTGACATTATTAGCAAAGCATCTAATTACAATATCGATAAACAACAGGATGTAAAGCAACCTCTAACACAAGAACAAGCAGACGCCTGGGAAAAGTTAAACCAATCGTTTGGCGGGTATATGACCACACTATATGGCCCGTCAATGCGTGATGTTGCTGAAAGCATACTAAAGGAAATTTCGGCCGAAGCAGAAAAACTGCTAACCAACGACGCATTGCGAGAGCAATACGAACACTTTTTACTTTTAGCTAAGATGAGCAAAAATGGACAAGAAAATAACATTCGCTGAAACCAGCAATATCGAAGACTACGAAACAGTTGCACGTAAGTTTCTAAAGGACATCCTCGATCTCGATTACGACGAATGCTTTATTAGTGACGAGTCGTGGTTAAGTGACTTCTCGTCGTGCGGGTTGCCTGAAGATTTTGATTCAGATGGTATGTCGTTAGAAAAACTGTATGATGCGTGGGATAAGTGTATAGTAGAGAAAATAAAAGTAGCATACGGTATTGAACTTGACATAAGTAAGAAAGTAGGGTTAGTTGAACTGTTTGAACAAATTAGACAAGATTCTATTAGAGTTCGATCATAAACACTATGAAGGTTTGGTATAGGTTCCCAGATTTAGAACTATGGGAAGAAATGCAGGACTGGCAAATAATGGGCGAACGTGCAATGCAACTATATATCGCAAAGAAGAATAAAGATGTGTTTAAAGACATTATACATTGGTTGCATAATACTAACGGTGCTATTCCAAAATTAGAAATGCATACCCACAAAGATTATCCTAAGGACCTTATTAAGTGTGCAATGTCATTTACAGTTCCGGACGACATTGCTATGCTATTTAAATTAAAGTTTGGAGATGGGTTTAATGGATGAAGCTACCCTCACTGAAGAGCAAAAACAATTTTGGGATGAGTTAGCGTTAACTAAACAAGAAAAAGCGTTAAACGAAATATTTAGACTATCAAGAATTTTAGACAAAGAAATGAAGGACAAGGAGCAGGAAAATGGACGAAGAAACTAAAACAGATTTCCATATTTACGAACCGGACGGAATGCCGTGGAAATGGTGTATTGCGTTTGCCGAAGGTGATACAGTTACACAAGAAAAACTTCGTTCTTGGTGCTTAGAAACATATGGCGAACCGAGTGACCATATGTACTACTCTACCGATAATCAAAACTGGCATGATGTTGTTTCGTACGGTGAGATTTATCTGAAATCCGACAAAGAATTATTCCTGTTTAACCTAAAATGGCTAACGAATGGTACTTGAGTTTACATTAACACTACTTTGTAGCATCCTAGTAGGAATGGCAATCGGGCTTCTGCCCGTTTTGCCTATGTATTTTGGTCCATTTCTACTATATTATGTTTACGGGGCCTTTCCTCCAGAGTTTCTACTCATTTATTGGATCGGTCTTACCATTGGATCTCAGTTCTTTGGAAGTGTAGCGACTATAACAACAGGTATTCCGGGCGAAAGCAGTGCATTAATCTACTTAAAGGACATTGAGAGAATGTCCTTACACCAGAAAAACAAACTACTGTATCGCACAGCATTTGGTAGTATGATTGCCAGCATTATTTCAATATTGTTAGTGTATGGCATTGTGCAGGTATTCACGTTCAACGACTTACAATTTTTAACGTCGGTTAAATTTCAAATAGTCATTTACACCTTTGCATTAGCGAGCTTTGTGTATTTTGATAGATTCTGGCCTACCTTGTTCCTTGTGCTGTTTGGTATAATGCTAGGCCCAAAGAATAATTATGTACTACCTCAAATATGGTTCGATGTACAAACCATGTTCCAAGGCACAACAATGTTTATTATGATTCTTGGGTTGCTAATATTGCCTGAGATGTTATTTAATAGCAACATAACGCATGTCAAAGAAAATCACTTTATTGCCCAGCACGACAAAAACGCTAAATGGTCTCTTAAATACCTTAAAGATGTAGTAATAGGATTCCTGTCTGGTCTTGTTCCTGGACCTAGTGCATCATTATCTAGTACGTTAGCATACAGATTTAATAAAGGTACGACTACGTCTAAAATCGTTTCAGCCGAAACTGCAAACAATAGCGCAGTCGTATCAATGCTAATACCGTTGTTCCTAATAGGGTTACCTATTACAGAAGGTGCAATCATCTTTACTAACATCTTAGACGCAAAAATGGTTGAGATAAATGAAGTCATACTGCAACCTAGCGTGTTTGGTATTAGGTCATTGGAACTGATTATGCTGTCTGCGTTAGTGCTCACTGTTTCTTTTTATGCATTGTCTATTAACTTTATCGATAAATACATTAAGTTTCTACTGGCTATCCAATACTCGTTTAAAACAGTTCTACTAGTATTAGTCGCAATCCTGGTAACATTAGACATTTGGTCAGCAGAAATTACGTTACCCAACTATCTAATTTTGTTCTCATTCTTTAGTGCAATCGGTCTACTTTTGAAAAAGCATAACATCAATCCTATTCCATTTATGTTTGCAGTATTGTTAGGCGACAAAATTATATGGGTGTATATTCAGTTCTTTTCAATTTACTTATAGGAGAAATCATGAAAAAAGTAGTATTTTTGTTCGGCTTAATGTCGAGTGTAGCATTTGCAGCAGATTTAACAGTAGTCAACCCTAGCAACAAATCTAGTCCGTCTACTGTATTAGCACAGGTCTTCCAGGAAGCAGTACCTAACTCAGAGTTTTATCAAAGTCAGACATGCGAAGATGCAATTAAAAAGTTAGAAAGCACGCCTAACAGCGCAATCGTATACAATGCAAACGTAGGCATTGCAGCTACAAAAAAAGGATTGAAGTGCGACTTTAATACTGCAACTAAGGATAACACAGTGTTTATTGGCGAGTCTTTCTATCAGTTATGTACCTCTGCTAAATCGCCAAAAACGTTTGAGGGCAAACGGGTAACATTTGGTGCAGCATCTGTTGCGCTATCGCCTGGGTTAATTGATGACTACAACAAAGCTAATAACCTTAACTTAGTTGCTGTTCCGTACGGAGGCACAAAAGACGTTATTGCAGCAATCATCAACGGCGACGTTGATATTGGTATGGTAGGATCTGCAATGGCTGATAAGTCAATTAAGACTGGTAACATCACTTGTATGCATAGCACAGACCCAACCGCGGAAAATTTTATTGGTAAGAAGTATAAGCTAATAATCCCAGGGCTACGCATTAAGGAGATGATCTATGTCAATTCATCTGATCCCAAGGTAATCGAAACATTCCGTGCTGCTACTCAATCAGAATCATTTAAAAAGCAAGCCGAAGCAGCAGGATTGAAGAATATCAAAACCTCTAAATTTGCAGACAAAGATTTAACAGACTTTAGAGTTTGGATGGATTTTAACCTTAACGCTTATTGGAAATAAATGGTTAACACCCAGTCAGTTACTGACAAAATTGATGCAATAAGGCACAGTTGCTCCCCGCTCGGAGTAACTGTTTGCTTTATTAAGCGCAAGCATCGATACTACGTTAAACTGTCTTGTGACATTAAAAAATCGGTAGAATGGGTACACCAATGGGGCGGGTTTTATGCATTTTCTAAGTACCAAATTCGTCCCCATTTTCCAAACGCAGAGGTGACATCATCGGGTGTTGGTAGTGCTACTTACTTTATCGGCACGTTCTTCGACTTTATAAGCGAGTAAACGATGCTAATGCATCGATAACTTTTACATCAAATTGCCCTAATTCCGAATATAGATAGTCAATTGCGTTAATTGCTGTTACTGGTTTTCTGTAATGCCGGGTTGCAGTAGTCGCTTCGAATACATCAGCAACATGAAGTATTCGTAGCATTAGAGAAACCTCTTTCCCTTTATCCCCTGACGGGTAGCCAGACCCATCAATACGTTCGTGATGACACAACGGATATTTTTCTAAGCAAAACGGAGTTTCGAATTTAGAAACCATTAAGTGGCCCATCACACAATGGGTTTTTATAATACCGTACTCATCATCGGATAAACAAGCTGGCTTCTGAATAATTTCTTTTGGAACAAGTATTTTTCCAACGTCGTGCACTCTTGCACCCAACACCGCTTCAACTAATTTAAAAGTTGACAAATCTAACTTTTTACCAATTTGCAAGACTATATTTGCAGTATTGTATTGGTGCACAGCAGTAACTTGATCGAGGAAAATCGTAGTACTTTCGAATGATTCAACAAACGAAATTATTGTATCGCTATGCGTTTTTACATCGTGCAGGATCGGTAAGGATTGCTGTTCAGCAGCTTCTGCAAAGTCCTTTTTGTATTGATCCGAAGATATAAAATCAGTTAAGTCGGCGCCCATTGCGTATTTACGGTATTAAAGTCACAAAATATAGCGTAAGTTATTGATTTTACTACAAGAAAATTTTGGTTGACTTTCTTGTGTAAAAGCGTATAATTGCTACATTAAATAACACAACAGGAGCAAAGCAAATGGCTAAAAAGCGTCTTACTAAGGATCAAAAACAAGCCCTTGATGCTTATAACTATGCGTTGCGTCAAGAAGATCGATATTTGGGTAGCGTGTTTGTTACGCCGAGTGGCCAGCGTGACGTCGAAGCTAAGACCAAGGTTGCTTATGAGCGTTGCAAGTCGCTGGGCATGACTTACGAGCACGGGCTATGATCATGGAAAAGACGTATAGCGTGGATGCCATTGTGTTTGCGGTTACTGTAACTGCATACTTTATTTCGCTGTTCTTCTAAGGAGAATAAAATGACTGTTCGTGTATATTCTGGTGATATGCTGATTGAAGAAGTTGTGTGTCAATCCGAAGAGCAAGTGCAAAAGGTCGCTGACTTTTGGTCCGACGAAGGTTACAAAGTGCGGGTGTCGTAATATGGATTTTGAGGAGCTAACCGCTGAGGAGCACGACCGCATTGTCGGTGCAGGTCTTGACCTAATGTCATCAATTACTGATTCGTTTGGTCCAGAGGAAGGGCAGAAAATATGGAATGACCTGTCTACCCAATTTGGCGACGGCATTAAACATGCGATTTTTATAGCTATGCTGTCGGGTCGTGCTTCAGGCAGTCTTACAGTGCACGGGCAAAAAGGAGTTAGACAACAAGTCAACTACATCGAGTTTATTAAGATTGTTCGCAATTATACTGGATACGGTCTTAGAGAAGCCAAAGACTTTTGTGATGCAGTTGATGGTGGCATGTCTAAAACACTCAAGGTTGATTATAAACAGAGGGCATACTTTGTCCGCAGTTTGCGAGAGCTGGGAGTTATTGCAACATGATTACTGTTAAAATTTTAGAAGAATACAAGATCGGAGACGATTAGTACAGTGATCCTTCCGGTGCACTAATAGTTAAGGATAAAGTTTTAATCGATTTACTTGTCCGATTCGGAAATTGAGTATATAATACTAGTATCATAAATGGAGACAAGCATGAGTGACATTACTTACAAGTTTATCGGGTGGAACCACAGTGAAGGCCACGACAAAGTGTGGGTAAGTTTTCGAATTGGTCCGGTGGCTTATGCTGCTTGGGGTCGCCGAGGCGGACGATTGCAGTTCAAGAAGCATGGATCTTATGTTGCGCCACTTAATAAACTTGAATCCCAAAAGAAGGATAAAGGATACAAGGAAGTAGACGAGTTCATGCTGTTTACGGTTTTTCCATCCTTCAAAGAAGATATAGAAAAACAACTAGCAATAGATATACTAGCCAACAGAATTAAGTAAGAAACTTTTTACTTCGTATTCCTACTAATTCCCCAGATATCCATCTAGGGTCAGTTTTTAACACCTTATAACGATTTCCATCTTTATCTTTATATGCGTAGACGTAATAAATATTGCTGCTGGACATGATTAGATCCTTTCTAGTTGTTCAATGTCTAGGGCTAGTGGGAATTCCTGTTCCGCGACTAGCATTGATATTTATTAAATAAGGATAGGTTGTGAGTAATAAATTTGAACTAACTGGAATCAACAACTGGACTGGGCTAAAGAACAGCATCATTGTTTATGCTGCAACTGCGGAAAAAGCAGTTATGCGGGCACAAACTAACCATTCTCAGGTAAATCTAACTAAATCAAGCACTTAGTAAAAACTCTAAGTCAATGATTTATAAGCAAACATGCTTTTTAGGCGTGTTTACAGCAATTCTGCTGAGCTTTGTGTATTGTAGCGCACCTAAAATGAACGGTGAAATGTAAGTCATTGATTTACATAAGCCTACAAAAAGATGCAATTTTTGGTTGACTTTTTGGATAAAAAGCGTATAATGGCGTCATAACGTAAACAAACAGGAGCTAACAAATGCGTACAAACATCCTTCCGTCCGAGCTGCAAGTTGGTGACCGTGTTGCTGTTGGGCGTCACGGTTCTTGGCGTGTTTCGTCCCAAGGCGTATATGTTGTTGCTAAGGTCAACAAGCTCAAGGTTGTTCTCAAGCGTGAAGGCGATGGCTACGAGCGTACCTGGAGTGTAAAGCGCAATGTCGAAGTGAAGCAGTATGCTTCTACTGGCGGCAAATACGAAGATAACAACACCTTTATCGAATCGGTAGAGGCTATGGAGGCCCGGAACGCTAAGTACCAGCACGAAGCGATGGTAAACAGTCTATGGCGTGATGCTGAAGAAGCTGCGAAACGTAAGAATATGACTGCGCTCAAGGACATAGTTGCTCAACTCGAGACATTTATTAAATAAGGAGATATAGATGAAAACTGCTATTGGACTTGGTGCCATGTTTATTATCCTGGCTATTGCCCTCGGTGCGTTGTTTGCGTTGCCGGTTATGTGGCTGTGGAACGGCTGCTTAGTTGGCGCTATCGACGGCGTAAAGGAAGTAACTTACCTGCAAGCCTGGGGACTGTACATCCTGTCACTCTTCCTGTTTAAGAATGTGTATAGCTCGTCTAGCAAGGATTAAATAAATGCTACCGCTTGCTACATCTAAGTAGAGGATAAAATGAATTATAAATTTCCGGTGATTAAGTGTCTTGACGATATCCTTCCTGCAATTGAAGGACGTGACGAGTTTGTAGTAGTCGAAAAAGATGGTGATTATACCGTGGTGAACTACACTGTTATGTTCGACGATACATTTCCTCCTGTTAGTACCATCAATGACGCGATACGTCGTGAATGCCGGGGTTTGATATTTCGTACTTCTACCAGAGAAATACTGCACCGTCGTTTAGCGAAGTTTTTTAACGCTAACGAAAAAGAAGAAACGCAAATTGCAAACATCCGTTGGGATAAACCGCACGTTATTCTTGAAAAGCTTGACGGTTCGATGATCACTCCGGTATCAACGTCAGAAGGACGACGTTGGGGTACGAAGATGGGTGTGACTGATGTTGCATTGCCGGTTGAAGAATTCCTTGTTAACCGTAAGGAATACGATCTTCTGTGTAACTTTATGGAACACCGTGGGTTTACTCCTATCTTCGAATGGTGCTCACGTAAGCAACGAATTGTTATCGACTACCCAGAAGACCAACTGGTGTTGATTGCTGCTCGCAACAACATCACTGGTGAATACATGCCTTACCGTGACCTTGGCTTTGCGGCCCGTATGTTTATGGTGCCGCTTGTTAAACAGTATGAAGGTAATGCTCAAAATATGCAGGACCTGGTTAACGAGACTAAAGACCTAGAAGAAGCGGAAGGGTTTGTTGTTCGATTTGAAACTGGACACATGATTAAGGTTAAGGCAGAGTCATACATACTCTTGCATAAAGCAAAAGACACGTTATCTTACGAAAAAAATATTGTCGAATTATTAGTAAACGACAAAGCAGACGATTTTAAATCGTTACTACAAGAACAAGATTTTTCTCGATTTATCGAATTCGAATCGAAATTTTGGGATGGAATCAGCGAAACTGTTAAAATGTTTGATGAGTTGGTAGTTACCGTTAAAAATAACCCCAACAATGCCGGGTGGTCTAAAAAAGATTATGCAGTTAATTTCGTGCAACAACAACCAGAAGAATTCCGCCGATTCCTGTATGCACTATGGGACGGGAAACCAGCGTTCTCCTTAATTGTCGATGCTATTCGGTCTTCGTGTTCTACTCAGGCAAAAATAGATTCAGTCCGGTGGTTATGGAAGGGACACAATTGGCTAAATCAATCCAAGTCTGAGTAAATCGTCAATGGTTACAAATTTATCGAGTGACTGTTTTCTTAAATATGTCACTCGATCTTTTTTAGCTTTAATAAATAATTCCTCGCTAAATTTTTCGTTGTAGTAGGTACAAAGTTTTTTAATAAGATTTAAAATCTTTGTCTTCTCTCTTTTAAATACAGCGTCGGGAGAACTACAATTAGTTGTGTTGTAATTTACTCCTTTTTCTTTTCTTGTTTTGTTTCTCTGTGCTATTGCCTCTGCCGTGTGGCACGCACTCATGTCAGAACTATAATTTCCTTTTTCTTTTCTTGTGCGAACTCTTTTTGCAATATCGTCGCTGCTCCACCCATTCTTAGATTTCCATAAGGATTTTCCTCCCCTGGAAGAATCGTCTTTACCTTTAATAGTTTGTCTATATTCTGAGAGTTTCTTCTTCTGCTCTGTAGTTAAACTGCACCCTTCCCTGACAGGCGGCACATTTCCGCCTAAGGTTAAGTTGTAGGTATTTTGGTTTTGAACATATTGCTCGTTAACGATTTCTCTTTCAGCTCGATACGCATCTTGCTTGTTATTAAAAAATTGCAATATCTCTTTAGAGAAATTTTCTGTACCGTATTTTTTAATAGCAGCAGAGATAGCAGTGCCAGATCCTAAGTACCCATCGTTTAAGTCAGTTGTCGAATGCACACCAATGTATTCTTTTTGATTAATGCAATTAGTTATTTTATATAGGTAAATAATCATGCTGTAACTCCTGTATAGTTATAGAGCAGTTGGGATTTACGAGATCCGCGAACTGCACTTTTATTTATCTTTTTTTGGTAGCACAGGTATAGGTTTTTTGGGTTGCTTGCTTTTATGACCTAATGGAGATACTACTCCTGTTTTGGTTTATGGCGGTAGTGTTTGTGCAAATTCTTTTAGTCGCATAGTAAAAGTATTTATTGACTTTTATTTAATTTAACTGTATATTACTATGAGTGGAATTAAAGGTAACGAATAAATGAACATAAAATTTGTAGACACTGACCGAAAAGGTGTTAAAATGACAGAAGTGTGGTTTAACAATAAGATGGTTTACATTGTTATGCCTCACGACAATGATCCGGCATTTGTAGTAGTTGATCCGTTTATGTCAATTCCTTCTAAACCGTTTACATCGTTTGACGAAGCAAGTGCATTTGCCGCAGCATTTATTACAGGGAGCTACTATGACTAAGAATGGTTTTACTTTAATTGAGCTAATGATCGTTATTGCTATCCTTGGTATTTTAGCAGCAATAGCCGCGCAGTTATTCACTAACACTGGTAAAGAGCAACGAGAAGCACAGAAGCTTGGATATAAATGCACCGGCGGATTTAAGTTTACTATGGACGGTAAGCAAATCATTGGGACTAACGGCGGCGGAGTTCCTTGCGAACCAGCATATTCACTGGCGCCCCAAGGAATTAATAACCTTGGAGGAGTACGGTAATGGCATGGTTTTGGAATTGGTTACATAGTCTATTCGGTCAACGAACATTAGAGAAATCGCCATCAAGGCAAGCTAATGTTCCTACACCAGAACCACAAAAACACGTTACATTAACGGTCTCCACTGCACACAATCGAGAAGCATTCCAAATCAGGTTTACCGGCCCAACATCTAATAAAGACATGTTTGCCGACTTTGAACGGTGGTATGCCGATACAAAAGGGTCAGAACATTATCTGTTACAGAGCGACAACTTTAAAACAGTTGTTTGCCGCCGTTTTATTGCAGGGTATAACATTATTGTGAGCTAATGGAAATTAACTCTTCTACCCTGTTTACTGTAAAAGACTTACCAGACAATACTTGGTCTGTGTCCTGGCCTGGAAGAGGATCAGTTAAACAAAATGCACACAAAGAACTAATTGCAAAGTTTGCATTTGAATCTGGGTCTTGGCAGGTTGGGTTAGCATCGTCAGATGATAAAATCTTAACCATCGACGCAATGTTATACGATACCAATACTTTTAGTTTAGCGGTTATTCTTGATCAGATACGAGACATTGTTGCAGTTAAACTCGAAAAAGTAGAACATGTTAATAAGTTCGTTGACTCTATGGAAAAGCATATTCTCTGGAGACTGTTAAGTAAGCAACATGACACGGTCTGAATTTTGTGATTATGTGTTAAAGGAGTTTAGACATTCTTGGAGTTTAACTAACTTACAAGAAGGTATGCCAATTTGGATTCCAGAAGAGCGAGCTGGTTGGAAAGCCAGCTACTTTGCAGTTACTCCATGCTTAGACATTGTTAGCAAACACCATGAAGATGTATCGGAGTTTTGGGAATGGTGTAGACTGCACTTATCCAGAACACCAATGTGCTATATGTCTAACAGCCAACGCAATCAGGAATGGTGGGGGTTCAATACTGAACAAGATCAGTTGTTGTTTACTTTAAAGTGGGTAAGATGACTGACTCCGATTTTAATGCTCAGATTACAAGAGGGGTTAATTACCTATGGTTAGATCGTGTGTCTGGTTATCTTAAACCGCAAACTATTTGGTCTAAGTTATGGTGGAGATTTATGCCCGGAACTGTAATTGAAGTTAAGTGGCCGCGCGGATGGTATCCGATGGATGAGAGCGGGTGTGTTGATTGCGAAACTTCAGATCCCAACACTGCATACCGGTGGTACCTTGAACAATATGTCGGAAGGCAAGGATGGCATTGGGATTGGAAAATTGGCCTATTTGAAAACGACTCGCTGTATATTAAAATTAAAAGAAGTAAAGAACAGTATGCATCTATAATCGGATTAAAATGGAACTAAGAGCACAGCAAGTTAAAGCTGAGCCAGAGTTTTATTGGGTTGGGTTAACTGATAACACCAAAGTGTTTATTCCAGTTAACGCAAGTGATAGCGACGAGAGCAAATACCAAAACTTCTTAAAGGTAAAGGCTGAGTCAGCAGACGAAGCAATGCACATAGTTATAACTAAACTGTTAGTAAACGAATACCGAATCATAGTCGACCGACTTTGGGCGTGGCGATAACTGAGAAACAGTTGATGTTTTGGAACAAGATTAAAGACCGGTACCTAACCTGGAAAACAGGAAGAAACGCACCAGAGCGGGCATGGGATAAATGGTTAAACGAAACTATTGTTCGAAATGCATCAACTGTTGAAAATTACTATATGAACTTCGAACACATTATCGAAGTTGATTACGAAAAAGTGTTTGACTGCTATAGTTCGTTCTGCGAATTTGTTCGCCCTGAATTTAGTGAGTATGCTTACCCTAACAAACCCCTTGGACAAAACGCAGTAGTAAATGTGTTTCGGGGTGAGCGAGATCAATGGGATAAACAGTTCCACATTCACGACTTTGGATATGACAAAACATTCGCAGCTACAAACAACGAACAAGACGCAATGATGATCGCATTAAAGTTTGGGTAATGGCTACAAATTCCGTTATTATTCCACTTATCAGAAAGGTATATCCAGCTATAGTAGCAAACTCTATTGTCGGAGTGCAACCAATGACTACTATTCCAGAAATATCACCGGGCGTCTTACAAACCAGGGAAGAGCTATTTAATATATACCCATATATTGCACAACGGCATGTTTCTTTGTGGGATTTAGGTTTTCCATCTGAACTTCTTAACCAAATGACAGAATGGTGCACTACTACTTTACCTTCTGGAAGTTGGCACTATCTAACTGGGAACTTCTACTTCTACAGCGAGAATGATCGCACTATGTTCGTCTTAAAATTTGGATAATTTTTAGTACGCATATTTAAAAGATAAGTAGCCAGCTAAATATTTACATGGCTACTAACGATTCAGAACACAGTTTTTTATCCCACAAAATAGACACTATCGAGACTCGACTCGAAGGTCATGTCTCGAAGATAGAACAGAGACTTGACCAGTTAGTACACTTGATGCAGGCTGTTGCGTCATTGCAAGAAAAAGAATCAAGAAATGCCGACTCAGTAACTGAACTAAAAAAGTCTATGAAAGAATCAATCGACAAGTTTGATAAGTCAGTCGAAAGAATCCATGCTAGGTTCGACAAAATCGACGACGAGCAAGAAAAAGATTTAGATGCAATGTTCGAAAAATCACTGGCGCTAGAAGAAAAAATCGGAACAGTCAACGAGAAAGTAGCTAAGTGGATGAACCGAGGCATCGGCCTTTGGATCGGTATTTCGGGACTAGTTGTTATACTTCAAACCGTTGGCGGAATGGTGTTGTCGTCGTTCAAAGACGAGTATTCAACCACCAAAGCACAGATAGTAGAAATGGCTAAACGACAAAATGAACTTGAAAACGACCTTTCTCGCATTAATAACAGCATTCGCGCTTTACAGTCAGGTAAGTAACGCTCAAACAACTGCGATTGTTAACAAGAACCATCCGGTCTCGACTGTGCTGTTGGTTGATGCTGTACAATTATATACTGGAAAACTCACTAGCTGGGACAATGGAGAGAACGTTATAGTTGTTATCCTTCCTCGAGAGCACCCTGTGTCACGAGAGTTTATCCTTGATCAACTCAAAATGTCTCCTTACCAATTTTACGAATCTGTTAACGTTAGTATCAACATTCGTAAAAACAACTCTATACTTAAAGTCTGCTGTGAAAACGAAGTAATTAAGGTAGTTTCACAAAAAGCGGGGAGTATAGGTTACACTAGCGAATACATTTATGTAAATAATAGTGGCGAGGTGAAAAAAATTAAAATCAAATGAAAACCTTAGTGTCGTTGATATTTGCTGTGATTTGCTCGTCGGCTGCAATGGCCGATTATTCAGCACCATCTGATTTTAAGTTTTTTGGATATGCAGCCCAATCTGCTGTGCAAAGCAAGGGAATAAATGTAGGTGGCTCAGAAAACAGCGATTGGTCGTTTAATAAACGAGACGTCACAGTGTTTGGAGAGTACTACGTAAGACACGGTGTGTCTGCGAGGGCAGCAGTAGGAACGATAGATGAGCCGTTTATGCGAGATCGTCCCTTATATGTTAAGTATGCCTTGGTAGACAAACAGTGGAATCTGGATAATAAAAATATTGTTGGAACCAGAATAGGTAGAGTCCCACATTCGTTCGGATTCTACAACTCGGTAAGAACATCACCAAGCTCAAGCTACTTTATATATTATCCAGAAGGACTGCCGGGGTACCACGAAAACTTTAAGTATGTTGCACTGTCGGGCACTGGCGGGCAGTTATATTGGTACAACCAGATAAGTCCTGCTGCTAATGTTGAAGTAACTGGGACGTACACTAAAGCATCAATGATAAACAGTAAAAAAGTTATCGGAGCTCTTATCAACGACGAAAAGTTTGCCACATTTGGGGAAGATGACTCTTACGTTGGTAGTTTTGCAGTAGAAGGCCGGTATAAAGATCTTAACTTACATTACAATTACATAAACATGAATTTTATGTTTAAACCAAATACTCCGTGGTCGTTAGCAATCCCGCCAGGCAAACTAGATACCCATGTTCACGTAGTTGGTGCTAAAAAGTTTATCGGAGATTTCGAATTTAGCGGAGAATATCTTGCAGTCCGATTAAAAGGTTCAACATGGGACAAATTATCTACTTCAAAAGAAGGATCACCAGTTGGCTGGGTGTTAGCAAGTACGTGGCATGCTACACCAAAATTAGATTTATCAGTATATAGAACTGAGTATTATATTCAAGACGGGGATAAGTCGGGCGTTATACAAACCGCTGCGGCTGCAAAAACAGGAGCAAAAAGATATCCACACTGGTATTATACTAAAGCCAATTCTATTGCAGCTAAGTACAAAGTATCAGAGTCAGTTACAGCAAACATGCAATATACAAAAGGATCTGGAATAGCAGCATTTGATAAAGCAAGTAATCTCACCTCCGGAAAGGACTGGAGTTATACTGCTGTACAAGTAGTTTATAACTTCTAATTCCATCATGGACCTACTTAAAATTCACACGAGATTCTCAGAATTTATATTTAATTTGATAACATACGTATTATTCTACGGAATACTTATTCTGTCTACAAGAGTTCTAGTAGCCAGTTTATTACCACCTTCAGCACCGTTTGCCGATTTTGAATCTACTATTATTGCTACACGAAAACCCGACATTATTGAGGTAACTTTAGTTAGAACTGCACAAATCTTAAAGACTGTAAATCTCGCAGTTTACAGATCGGTAACACACATCCCGACTAAACAAAATTACGAACTTCCTGGACAATACCTTATATTAAAAGACGGGGACGAAGTGTCGTTTACTAAAACATATCTTCTACCTAGTAGTGCTCCGGATGGTAGATACGAGTTTAATACCTTGGTAGTATGGAGACCTATGTTTTCTTTAATAGACTGGAATACTACTGTCCCGTCACCATCATTTATAGTATGCGGCAAAACAGTGCCTTGTGAAAAATCTTAACGTCTTACATTGGACAAAAAAGAAATTTTAAACAGGATTAGGGCAGAACTAGTAGATGCTTACGGGTCGTTTATATACAACGACGAGCAATACGATTGTTTTTACCATTTTTTACATACATACTACCCGGGCCCAGAATGGATAGTGTGGTGCAGCGAAGATGGATACGCTATGATAGCTTGGGACTTTTCTGACCCAAAAGATGAGACGTTTTTATCCTAAAATATGGTTGACTTCTAAATAAACTGGTGTTATAATTACTACACAGTAAAAGTTTATCAGGAGTAACTATAATGAAAACAGTTCTCGCTAAAGCAATTGCAATTGCTTCTGAAAAGCATATGGGCCAATACGATAAAGGTGGAATGCCTTATGTGCTCCACGTCTTAAAGGTCATGCACTACCTTAAGTCCGACGATCTGGAACTGATGTCAATTGCAGTATTGCATGACGTGGTAGAAGACACTGATACTACGTATGAGGAACTTCGGCTTGCGGGGATGTCTGATCGTGTCATTGAAGGTATTCGCTGCATGACAAAAGTGCCCGGCGAGCCCGTCGACGAATACAAAGCAAAGGTGAAATCTAACAAAGATTCAGTGCGTGTTAAAATGGCCGACCTTCGACATAACTCTGACATTCGTCGACTTAAAGGTGTGTCTGAAAAAGATACTCGTCGAATCGAAAAGTACATGAAATTTTATGAAGAACTAAAGGAACTAGTGTGACAGCTCAATCTGATTTACCGTATGAACAGCAAGACTTAGTGTACCGACTGCTTAAACGGGCGGAGATCCGTAGGCAGATCGCTACTAGGAAATCAGTTCAAGAAGGGAAACCCGATAGACTGTCAGACTTGTTAGAAGAAGCAGCACAAGCTCTTAAAGACAAAGACCAGTATATCCGATCTTTGCAGCAAGATAATATCGAATTACGTAGACAAATAGGAAGCACTCAAGCATGAAAGAAGAAACTTTATTTTTAGATTTGGACGGTCCGATGTTTCCAGATCGATGGATTCGATTCGCTTCAGCAAACCGCAGGCCGTACCCTGGCCGAATGGAGATGCCAGATATTGTAGACTACTGGACTATGGATCCACTTTCGGTAGAGATGCTCAACTTCTTGTACGACTTACATCCATTCAGAGTAGTGCTATCTAGTTCCTGGAAGAAGTTTGTGTCTCGTGCACAATGTCAGGACCTGTTTATCACAAATGGACTAACATTACAACTAATTGATGATGAGAAGGAATGGTGCACAATTAGGCTTGATCGTAACAGTGGTCTGCCTTACAGTCACCGTTCTGGTTGCAGTCGTGCAGCAGAAATCCGTGAGTACATTCTCCGCCACAATGTGGAAGAATACCTCATCTTAGATGATCCGATGAGCGGAAGCTCATTAGACGACAAGAACCATGAATTAGATGCAGAACGTGTAATTATGGTTGATCCAGATGTGGGCATCGGGTCTTACGACTACCAAAGAATGTTAAAAGTTGTTAAGAAGTGGGCAGGTATCAAGCCATCACCAACTGAACTGTACGGAATTTTTTAAGGATAAACTATGCTTACACAGTTGCTAAAAGAAATTAAAACTATTTTTGACACCCCTGTTGACTTCGGTGATCGGTATGCTAACGACTATGTTAAGTTGCCTTATACAACTGGTTGCCAGAATACCTGGACTGTAACTACGTATGAGAAACCTCGTGTGCAGTTTTATTGGGCATCACGCCCGGGAAAGCGGTGGAAGAAATGAAAGTATTTTGGATGTCGTGTGCTGACTGTAGTATGACCCAGCCAATGCAACCGTGTGAGGCTTGTCCTAATTACTTTGTTCAAAAGATAAGGAGTAAGTAATGCACAAAACAGTTAAATGCGGAAAGTGTGGGTGGTACCACTTCGAAAGAAGTCGTGCAGAAGTTGTTGACGAGTCACGTAGCTTCTACGAGTACATCAATGCTGAATCGCCGGAAGTACAAGCACAATTTGGAATTGGTCCGCTATCTAAGACTCAACGAGTATACGATATTGCAGAATCAGTAGAACGGTCGGAAAAATGTTTCCAGTGTGGTGCATCATATAAAGACTTTGTGGATGACGACGGTAACTGCCCAATGGGTGTTACTATACAAGGCATTATTAATAGGGACGAATAATGAAAGTTTATATTGTAGCAAGAACAATCGAGGGGTATGCAAAAGAGGATCCCCTAAAAGCAGATGTGATTTCTGTACACGAAGATCACTATGCTGCCGAAACAGTTAAACGTGTAGCAGGTGGGACTGCTCGTGTGTTTGAAGTAGAGTTAAATACTGTACCGTCCGGGATTCGAGATGACGCAATGAATCTTTTTAATGTGGTGATCTAGCATGGTAACTAAAACTATTAAATTTAAAATCCCTGATAGCATATATCGTTATCGGTGGAGCAATATTGTAAAGTATGTAAAGTGGTTGTGGAAACCAAACCGTTGCTCGGTGTGCGGCGATATTATGAATTACCGCCACCCAGAAATCGTATGGAAATCTCCCGACAATGTTAGGGTAATGGTCCATTACGATATCATTGGCGATTATACTGGTTGTGTATGTTCGTCTTGCTTAGAAAAAGTGATTACTGACGAAAACGCACGATCAAAAAACACAAAAGCAGACGAGCCAGTTAACGAGCACGACACTAAGCAAGTATGCGATTGCTGCGGTGAACAAAAGATTTCTTATAAATGGGCATCGTTTAAACTAAACGACGGGCGACGAGTTGGGATAATTTCTGGGCGCGAATGGTGGAACGGGTTCTATTTCTGTGCTGACTGTTTGCGTAGCGCAGTTAAAAACGGTCGCCAAGGAAGTGGAATACACGTTGGCCATGTTGGCCCAGATGGGAAGTATAAAAGCTATCCGCAGAACAACTTTGGCTTGCCTGTTGTAGACGGCAAAGTGAAATTCCCTTGGTAAGTCATTGATTTTATAGAGGTTTATTTTGGTTGACTTTTATACCAAAAACCTCTATAATTTGCTGTACAGTAAATAAGCGGAGTTAGAAATGGCAAAGAACGGTATCACAGTTGAGTATGAGCCCGAGTTCCGCGAGTATCACGTTGTTGAGTGGTATGAGAACGTTGGCACTATTTTGTACAAGACAAATTCCGAGGAAGAAGCAAACGACTGGGCTGCTACCTATGTGGTGGTTGAGCAATGGGAAATCACTAACACGTTTTTTACTCAGTGGGATTGATTAAGGAGCATTTCGAAAATGAACAACACCGTGGCGAAAAGGTAGAGGATTAAAATGGATTTTATTGTTAGGTTTGTCCAAGGGTACGGCTACTTGCCGATTTTGATAGTTGACGGTGAAGAAGTCTATCGCGGTGAATTTAAAAAGTCACCACAACAAGCGTTTGAATCAGTAATGGCTCGAGTGGATAAAATATATGAACAGCACTGTGCGTGATTTGAACTGGTGGTTGAAGTGGATTGCAACTGTAATCCTTATTATTGGCACTGGTGTAAATAGTTTAGGATACTACCCAGCTGGCCCGTTGCTGCTTATACTCGGCGGCGTATTTTGGTTTATCGTTAGTGTTCGGTGGAGAGAAATGTCGCTCGTGGTAACCAACGGTGTTATGCTGCTAACCGGGTGCGCCGGTCTTGCCTGGAACTATTTAACTTGACAAAAAAATTAAATTGGTAATATAATATACATTATGAAAAAAACACGCCTGCAAATTTTTAGTGACATACACGGAGAAGCAT
>Ga0209835_1000677_pt1 | contig 21267 bp, 19 predicted proteins | sample LakKivwa52mmetaG_FD_184138 | JGI IMG/M metagenome (GOLD analysis project Ga0209835, IMG submission 184138) | Anoxic lake water microbial communities from Lake Kivu, Rwanda to study Microbial Dark Matter (Phase II) - Lake Kivu water 52m metaG... | ecosystem: Environmental > Aquatic > Freshwater >...
TTTTCTTGAAGATTCTATTTTGGGAATCTTTTTAAAAAAAAGTATAAAAAATTTCTTAAGGCGATTACAAGGATAAAAGAATCTCTTTAAAAATGAAGAATCAAAAAAATATTCTAAAAAGCGAATATTCTATAGATATCTAGCAAATATATGGTATAATAATGATATTCAATATCCTAAAATGCAGATATTTACAATAATTTGGCCCTATGATAAGATGATGCTAAAGAAGAACGCATCCACTCATGGTCACCAAAAATATGCTTTTTCGAAAGCAAAATATTCGCATTAAAGGAGATTTGATTATGAAAAAGTTATTCCTGAAAGTTTTATTCGTTGTACTCTTTACTTTCGCTGTCTTTACAACTTACGATTTTGTTAACGCTGCAGATGATCCAGAACCAGAAATTGTCTACCCAAACCCCTCTTTTGTGGCTGATGACCCAGAACCTGAAATCGTTTATCCAAAAGAAGTAGCAGACGATCCAGAACCCGAAATCGTTTATCCAAAAGAAGTGGCTGACGATCCAGAACCCGAAATCGTATATCCTAAAGAATTAGCAGACGATCCAGAACCTGAAATCGTATATCCTAAGGAATTAGCAGACGATCCAGAACCCGAAATCGTATATCCTAAGGAATTGGCAGACGATCCAGAACCCGAAATCGTATACCCCAAGGAACTAGCTGACGATCCAGAACCTGAAATTGTATATCCAAATCCCGTATTTTCTTGCTAAGAATGTAATACTATTCTTCTAGATGGCGGTTTGGTCGTTTTCAGGCTGACATAAAGAAGAAGGATGTTTTAGCATGACCATCTATGAGTTTTCGTGCGACTTCTATTTCCAACAACGTATGGATGTTTTAGTAATGGTTGAATATTTTAAAAAAGTTCAATCCGTTACACAAAAAGACATTAATGACGCGACTTCTATTCCAAAGTCCAATTTTAGGCGCGCCCAACAAAAGAACTTCGAAGGCTATGATGATATTATTGATAAGATGGCTCACTATTTTGGAATCCCTACCACGGTTCCTCCATCAGAGCTTGAACTTCTCAATGATAATTTTAGCCACTTTTATACGTGTATTTGTTTCTCTAAGTTTAAAGAAGCAGAAATATACTATCACAAAATTATCAACCGTTTTGAACAATATCAAAACTCCATTCTCTTGATTCCCTATTATCTAGCTCAACTCATTTATCATGTCTCTGAGGTGAACTACACGAACGTTGTCAATCACACAAAAATCGATGAAGCTTCTCAATTTATCAAGCACTTCGTTGATCGTCTATCGAATGAACATCGATTCTTGTATTATGAATATATGTGCGCGTATGCGGGGATGGTTAAAGATAGTGAAAAGGTTATCCATTTCGCTCGCTTAACGATTTATCTCGCATCGAATTATCCCGAACTCGAACCAACAGCAAACTATCACGTCTCCTTTGCGTATTCCTTGATCAGCGATTTTATCAATGCCTTAATTTATGCGAACAAAGCACTTCCAAAGTTGGAAGAACAATTGAACTATATGAAGGCCGTCTTCTGCCGGATGAATATCGCCACATTTTACAAAAAGTTAGGAAATGTGGATGAGGCAAAACGGATGCTGAAGAAGAATCTAATCTATTTAAACTTTAATGAAATACCAAGACTGAATCGCGTAACCTATCTGAACTATGCAGATTGTTGTTTGATTGAGAATCAATATGATGAAGCCCTCAAATATTACACCAAGATTATTGATACAATCTTGAAGAAGCACGATTACGAATCCATCCTAATGGTTTACTGTGCATACCAAGTGAACCAAATGGATTTTGCTAATGCTGTTGTTCACACATTGAAAAATCTTCATGCGGAAAGCAAGTATTCTTATGAATACCTCAGCCTTGTTTTATTCTTTGAATCCGTGTATACAAAACAACCAGTGGATGTCATTGAAAAGCGATACCTCGAAGCTGAAAGTCAATTCAATGGCTATCGGTATCGTGGACAAACAATCCAAGAAATTGCCTCTAAAGTATACAATGCGGCTATAAGTAAGAAACCTGCAAAACAAGCAAGACAACCGATTACTGATGATATTTTTCTAGCTTAAAAGAGTTATTTTTCCCTACATGGGTCAGAATAGACCAACCCCTTCCCTGGGAAAAGTGGTGCCAAAAGCATCACTTTTCTTGCATTTATGGAAGATGTGGTACAATATCTTTTAGAGGTGATTGGATTGAGATACATTGCGAATTATCACACCCATGTGAAGCTTTGTGGACACGCTTCGGGTATGAGTGAAGACTACATTTTAGAAGCAATCAAACACGGATTAAAAGAGATTGGTATATCTGACCATGGACCGATTCCACGTAGTTTTATGACTCCCCAAGAATATATTAATAACTGGCTTGATCGACAAATGAATGAAGTCGCTTATCGCACCATTTATTTAAAGGATCTTTCCAAAACGATTGAAAAATACCAAAAAAAAATAAAAATCCGAAAAGGATTAGAAATTGAATATCTATCCAATCATCCTGAATATTATCAAACACTTCTTCAAGATTTGGATTATTTGTTACTTGGAGTGCACTATTTTGAAACCCCGAATGGGTTATATAATACCTATGAACCCATGGACGATTTGTTATTAACCTATTATGCTGAAACAGTAGAAAAAGCATTAGCTACAGGCTTCTTTAAGGTTCTTGTTCATCCAGACTTATGTTTCGCAAACTATCGGGATGTGGCAGGTCAATTTCATTTCACTGAACATGCAAAATACATTGCAAAGCGCATCATCATTGCAGCTAATCAAAACAATGTCGCTTTGGAAATCAATGCAGGAGGAATCAGAAAGGTTCGGATTCCTCACTTAAGCCGATTGGACTTTGCTTATCCTAGATACGACTTTTGGTCTGTTGTTCAAGAGTTTCCACAAACGAAGATTATCATTGGTTCGGATGCTCATCAACCTCATGAACTCGCTGACGAAGCGGTTCAAACTGCATTTGATTTTAGTGACCAGTTTGGGTTCCCATTATTGGAAACATTAAGTTTTGAATGATTTTCTTATCTCGGTTTACAATCGATTGGTTCTGTACTATAATGAAAATAAGATCGTGGGGGATTTGATATGAAAAAAGCAATCATTGATGGTATGTGTTGTGAAGGGTGTGCAAGAGATATCGAGCATATTTTTTCCAAGATTTACGGAATCACTAATGTTAGTGTCTCTTTGGAAGGCTGTTATGTTTTATTTGATGGATTTGTCTCTAAGGATTTAATCCATGCCGCGTTAGCCGAAGAGGGATATCGACTATTGTCGATTGAGCGTGTGGAATAAATCATCGATATTTTAGACAAAGTGAGCCATAGCTTTGTCTTTTTTTTGCCCAAAATATGGTTTTTCTTGACTAAAAGTAGCAAATCGTATTTAATAGTAATAGACCCTTTTAGGGGTGTGGTGTCAACGGTAGCACGACAGTCTCCAAAACTGTTTGTACGGGTTCGAATCCTGTCACCCCTGCCATATTATCGAAATCCTTAGATCTGTCGAATCTAAGGTTTTTTTTCTTCTTCTTTTGATATTTGAATAAATCGTTTCCGAAAATAACTTCTTAATTTGATATAATATTTATAACACACTGAGCTGGTATTAAGCTTTGGGAGGTTATGATGAAGAGATATCAAGAATTAAATGCTTCTGTCATTAATCAATAGGTGAAGGATGGATGGGAGTGGGGTGTTCCAATCTCCCATGAGGTCTTTTTAGCAGCGAGGAATGGGCAGTGGGGTGTGGTTTTGACTCCTCATAAGATTGTTCCACACGAATGGTTTCCCCCTATGAGAAATGCAAATGTCTTAGGACTAGCTTCTGGTGGGGGACAACAGATGCCGATTTTTGCAGCGTTAGGTGCGAAAGTAACTGTACTTGATTATTCATCAGAACAGCTCAAGAGTGAAACCTTAGTCAGTGAACGCGAAGGATACCCCATATCACTTGTACAGAGAGATATGACAGAACCCTTTCCTTTCGCGGATGAGACATTTGATCTCATTTTCCACCCTGTATCAAACGTCTATGTGGAAACGGTAGAGTCCATCTTCCAGGAGTGTTATCGGGTGTTAAAACCAGGTGGGATACTCATGTGTGGACTAGACAATGGGATTAATTTCATTGTCGATGAAAGTGAACAACGAATCGTTCAGTCTTTACCCTTTAATCCATTAAAAAACCCTCAACAGAAGGCCAGTTATAATCCCGATGAAGATGGGTACCAATTTTCTCATTCCCTTGATGAAAACATTGGGGGTCAGTTACGAGCAGGCTTCATTTTAACGGAGATTTATGATGATTTAAATACCAGTGGGCATTTGAAAGATTTAAATATTCCGTCCTATTACGCGACAAGAGCAATCAAGCCAACAAGATAGTTTTGTTGGTTTTTTTACTTTTTTTTAAGAGACTACTATTGTCAAAACGAATTTTCCGATATAATGAAATTGCAAACAATTATGTTTGGATAAAGGAGGACCTATGAAAACAAGTCATCGAATCAAGGCCCTGCGTGGAGTAAGCGAGTTAAGGGATAAAGTCATCGAAGAAGTCTTAGAAGCCTATTATTTTCTCCGTCGGCAAGACGAAATCGAAACGATCAAAGCAACCTTAGCAATCATTAATGAGTACAAAGACATGACGAGTGTCTATTGTGCGAATTGCCCGAAAGACAATTTCTGTGATGATTGTTTCCCCATGCAAAAACGCGAAATCTTTGAAGAGATTGAGACACTGTTACAAGATCAAATGGACCACTTACCCGACGAGTACCACATTTAAAGACGCCTTATAAAAGCAACCAGACGGGGTTGCTTTTTTTCTTGAAAACGTTTTTTTAGAGTATGCTTCAAGTTTTGCTTGTGTCTTTTTTGGGGTTTGGTATAATACTAAGTAATAATACAATGACGTTGAAAAGAAAGAGTATTTTGAACTCATTAAGAAGAGAGCCCTAGATTGGTGAAAAAGGGTAATGAAAGTAGATGTACTTGATGGTCTTGGAGTCGCGTACCGAAGTCTCTTGACGTAGGCTACGACGGTGTTGCCCGTTATAGCAATAGAGTATAACCATTTGGCGTACTTGAAAGGCTCTTTTTTTGTTACAAATTAGCCATCTTTTCATGCAAAATATCGATACTCATATAGGGTATCGATTTCTTTTTTTGGAGGAACCATGATTGAATTTATAGGAGTAAGTAAAGTGTATCAAAGTCAAAATCAACCTTTTCACGCATTACATAACATTACTTTTTCGATTAACGAAAAGGACTTGTTTGGTATTGTTGGTATGAGTGGTGCTGGAAAATCTACCATTCTAAAGCTATTGACTGGTCTAATCCATCCTGACCAGGGAGAGATTAAAGTAAGGAATCAAAGTTTAAGCAACTATACAGAACTAGATTGGCAACAATATCGTCGTCAAATTGGTGTGATTCATCAAGGGTATCAATTGCTGATGCAAAAAACGGTCTTCCAAAATATTGCGTTGCCTCTACAAATTCAAGGTTGTCCGAAAGAAGAACAATATCGTCGAGTTTATGAACTCCTAAATCTAGTAGGGCTGACACAAAAAGCAAAGGAATTCCCGAACCATTTGTCTGGTGGGGAAAAACAAAGGGTCGCAATTGCTCGAGCTCTTGCAAATCAACCTAAAATATTACTTTGTGATGAACCAACCAGCGCTTTGGATTTATTAACAACCTATGAGATTGTTTCCTTATTACAAACCATTCATCAAACATTGGGAGTTTGTATTGTGATTATCTCTCATGAATTATCTCTCATAAAAAAAATAACCAATCGATTTCTTATCTTGAATCATGGTGAAATCGCAGAAATTGGGTGGACTCACTCACTATTTGAATCCCCGAAGTCAACCATTGGAATTCAACTAATGGAAAGGATGTGATCATATGGGTAGCATTGGAATTTTGTTAGTAAAAGGAACAATCGATACCCTTATCATGGTCTTAGGGTCATTATTGATTAGTTACATAATTGGATTACCTTTAGGTGTATTGCTTGTAGTATTAAAGCCCAATGGGCTCCGTGAACACAAGGGAGTTTACCAAGTATTATCGCGGTTCATCAATATTTTACGTAGTTTGCCTTTTATCATTTTACTTACTCTGCTGATTCCTTTTACACGCTTTCTCGTAGGTACATCCATCGGGATCTTAGGTATGATGGTTCCCCTTTCCATCGCAGCGATTCCGTTTGTTGCGAGAATGGTGGAAGTAAGTTTAAGTGAAGTGAATCCCGATTTGATTGCTTCCATGCGTGTATTAGGGGCTACTCCCTTAACGATTATCTACCAAGTTTATATTGGAGAATCACTTCCATCGCTCATTCGGGGAGTAGGAATTACGTTTATTGCTTTAGTTGGATACTCAGCAATGGCTGGGGCCACAGGCGGAGGCGGACTGGGGGATATAGCTATAAGGTATGGGTATTACAATTATCAATTTGACATCATGATTTACACTGTCTTAATCCTAATATTCATCGTTGAAGTTGCTCAGTATCTTGCTAATCACATTGCAAATAAATGGAATCATAATAAATAATACAAAAAATAAGGAGAATAACATCATATGAAACGGTTTATATTATTTACATTGTTCAGTATCTTACTATTCTCATCTTTTGCTTGTAGTCAAAAAGCAAATATTGATGATCAGGTCTTGACCATAGGCGCTACAATCGTCCCTCATGCTGCGATTTTGGAAGTCATTCGAGAGGATTTGCTAGCCAAAGGGTACACCTTGCAAATCGTCGAATTCACAGATTATGTTCTACCGAATACTAGTCTTCAATCCGAAGAACTAGACGCAAATTTCTTTCAACATCAACCGTATCTTGACTTTTTCAATGAAAACAATGATACGGATTTAGTGTCTGTTGCGGCCATTCATTTCGAGCCACTTGGGCTTTATCATGGAACAGTTTTAAGTTTAACTAATATACCCACGAAAACAAAAGTGGCCATTCCGAATGATCAAACGAATCGGGCAAGAGCGTTACTTTTATTAGAAACGCTGGGGTTGATTACGCTACAAGAAAACATCGGATTACAAGCCACTCTCACGCACATCGTAGAAAACCCACTTGAACTCGACATTATCGAGTTGGAAGCGGCAGGGATTCCAGCACGATTGGCAGATGTTGGTTTTGGGGTTATTAATGGTAATTATGCAATCAGTGCCAATGTTGTTTCAAGACTATTAGCACAGGAATCTGCGAGTTCATTAGCGGCTACGACATATGCCAACATTTTGGTTGTGAAGCGTGGAAATGAACAAAAGGCCGCGATTCTAGCTTTGATTGAAGTACTTCAAAGCGAAAAAGTGCGACAATTTATCCTTCAAACGTATCCCGGAGCAGTCTATCCCGTGTTTTAAGATTCATCAATTTTAGGAACGCCATCGGGAAATTCCTGATGGCGTTTTCCTTGAGAATCTTGGAAGTTGTTTCTATGAGTAATGGTATAATAGAGATGACATGAAAGGAAGTGTTGAAACTGAGGAAGATGGAATTGTTAGCACCTGCTGGGGACTACGCTTCTTTTATTGGCGCGATTAATGCTGGAGCGAATGCAGTATATCTAGCTGGGAAAAAGTTTGGAGCACGAGCAAGCGCAAGCAACTTTATACAGGAAGAGTTAGTGACTATGATTCAGTATGCACATCTACGTGATGTGCGTTTGTTCGTTACTGTAAATACGCTTCTATTTGAGGATGAGTTCTCTCAATTACTCGAATATACAGACTTTCTAGTTCATCATCATGTGGATGCACTCATTGTTCAAGACTTTGGCTTAATTGATACGCTAACAAAAAGGTATCCTGATACAGATATTCATGTGTCAACACAAGCGAATACCCATTCGATTGAGATGGTTCAGTGGTTGAAGTCGCTTGGGGTGAAACGGATTGTTTTAGCTCGAGAAACCGATTTAGAGTTTGTCAAAGAAATCAAGAGTAAAGTTGACATGGAAGTCGAAGTTTTTATCCATGGAGCTTTGTGCATCTCCTACTCAGGGAACTGTCTTCATAGTTCCATGATTGGTAAACGTAGTGGAAATCGGGGGGAATGTGCTCAAAGCTGTCGCCTTCCTTATAAACTATATCGAGATCAAACCCAAGTTGGAGAGAGTGGGTATCTCTTATCGACGAAAGATTTGATGACACTGGATCGTCTAGATGAAATTATGGATAGTGGAGTCGATTCGTTGAAAATTGAGGGGCGGATGCGAAAGCCGGAATATGTGATTGGAGTTACAAAAGCCTATCATGAAGCGATTCAACAACGGGGTGTTTTGTTCAACCAAACCATTGAAGACTTGAAACGTTTATTCCATCGGGAATTTACAGGTGGGTATCTTTTAGGTACCAATCCAAGCACTTTGAATCAGCCCTATCGGCCGAACCATATCGGAGTTAAAATTGGAGAAGTCATTTCCTATCATCGCGGAAAAGCGGGAGTCATATTGAGTGAATCACTTCGTGTTCAAGACGGGGTTCGCTTTCTATCCAAAAATGATTATGGGATGGTTGTCTCTCGAATCCTCATGAATGAAATAAGTGTGATAAGCGCCAAAAGAGGCGATAAAATCATTCTTGATGTCGCAGAAGAAGTTCGAGTAGGCGATCCCCTTATGAAGACCCAAGACAAAGATTTAGAAGAAAGTTATCAACCCTATTTATCTGAAACGTATCCCTTGATTCCGATTTACATGAAGGTTCAAGCATGGACCGATCAACCACTTACTATCCGAATCCACCATCCCCATCAAGAAATCGAACTTAGGACGGAATATCGGATTCCCAAGGCCATCAATCAACCAACAAGTCGAGAACAAATCCAATCCCAATTATCCAAGCTAGGTCAAACACCCTTTGCATTAGAATCGATTGAAGTAGAAACTGATGAAAGTGGATTTATCCCAGTTGGTGTTTTAAATCAAGCTAGACGCGACGCTCTAGAAACTTTGAAAAATCATCTCTTACAACGACCAGAAAGTCGGATTCTATCGCTAGATGTTATCACTCCTAAAACACGAAATGTTCATCCTCAACTTGTCGTGAAAGTAGAGACAATGGATCAATTCAATCAAGCCTATGAACAAGGTATTCAAACGATTTATTACGATGAAGAACTTGCTATTGACGAACCAAGTTATCCAGGTTTGGATTTATATGTCGCTAGAAAGCGCATTTACGCATCTCAAGTTCATTCCCTTCACCCTAAGAAAGTTGTCGTTCATGAAATCAGCTCCGTTATCCATAATCCCAAAATCTCATGGATTGCAGACCAGTTTTTCAATGTGACGAATACCAAAACAATCGATTTATTGGAGCGCTTTGGGGCGAAGAGAATCGTTCTTTCTAGTGAGGTGAACAAATCTCGTTTGACAAAACTAGTTCAACAATACCGATTATCATATGGAATCAATCCGCCATTAGAAATGATCGTTTATGGCCGACTTGATTTAATGATATCAAAATATTGTCCGATTACTACTCATGTAGGAAATCAAAAAGATCATTGTCAAATTTGTCATCACAATCAATATTACTTAGAAGATCGTATTGGTATGAGATTTCCGTTAAAGGATGATGGGAATTGTAACATTCGACTCTTACATGCAAAGCCCTTGTTTTTACTAGATGAGATTCCAGCCCTCCTTCAATTAGGAGTTTCCACCATTCGATTGGATTTTACCATTGAATCAAAAGCAGAAACAAAACAAATCATCGAACAAGCTCAGGCTGCGTTTTTCAACCGAAACATCCCATTCGATGAATCAAACTATACTAGAGGACGTTTTTATCGTTAGGAGATTACAAATTGATTAACATAATTAAAAAAATTGGATGGTTTATCAAAGCGGAATGGAAAGCCTACCTTCTCATGTTTGTCTTGTTATTATCCATTGCGTTTATTTCTCTTACTCCTGCACGTGTCCTCGGGTTAGCCATTGATACGATTGTTTCTGGGGGGATTAACGAAAGTAGTCTCACCTTTTTGGTGTTTGCACTAGCTTTACTCCCTACCGCACGCTATTTACTCAGTTTCGGATATAACTATCTCGTGAATGTGGAAGCGCAAAAACTAGCATTCAAACTTCGAAAGCGATATTTAAGTCATTTATTCGAGATGGATTCGAAATTTTATGAAATGTATGAAAAAGGCGACCTCATCGCACGGGTTACCAACGATTTGGACGCGATTACTCAAGCGGCTACCTCATTGTTAGAAGGTTTTATTTTTAACGTAGGAGTGATCTTATTTGCCATTGGGGTTATGGCAACGACCATCAGTTGGCAATTAACCCTGATTTCGATTACCATTATGCCTATCGGGTTAACCATTCTCAATGTGATTCGGAATCAAAAACGGAAGTACATCAAACGCCATCGTGAAATTTACGCAGAGATGACTGAGAAGGTCCTGGAGTCTGTGGAAGGACAACGAGCAATTCGAGCCTATGTACAAGAAGACCGTGATTTAGAAAAACAATACGATGCGATTAACAAGGACATCGAATCCTGGCGCTATATTGTCCGCTTTGAAAACTGGTTTAACCCGTTATTTGAAGTGATATATGGGATTGCCTATGTTTTAGCTTTTGGATTTGGAGTTTACTTTATTATCATGCAAGAAATGACTTTAGGTGGATTAATTACTTTTGTCTCCTATATTGGGATGTTATATGGTCCAATTATTTCGATATCAACTTTATTCTCACAGATCAATAATGCAACGATTTCGATTGATAGACATGAAGAAATTTTAAAACAACAAAGTGAAGTTCACGATGAACCAACATCCAAACCGATTGTTTTCTTTGAAGAAATTGAGTTTCGTAATGTCACGTTCAAGTATCCTTTTGACAAGTTGCCGGTGATTCGAAATATTAACTTTACCATCAAAAAAGGTCAAACAATTGGGATTGTTGGCCCAACAGGTGCAGGGAAATCAACCCTGATTCGACAACTGCTTCGAGAGTTCAACATTTCTGAAGGTCAAATCTATGTGGATGGATTACCCATCGAAGAATACATCATTGATGATATCAGATCGATGGTAGGATATGTTCCCCAGTCGCATATGTTATTCAAACGTTCCGTTGATGAAAACATCATGATTGGAAATCCGAAAGCGAATCAAATCGAACTCGATAAAGCTGTAAAAATCGCGGATTTTGAAAAGGATTTAAGTTTCTTACAAGATGGACTCCATACGATGGTTGGAGAAGCCGGTTCAACATTATGCGGGGGCCAAAAACAAAGGTTATCGATTGCTCGCGCCTTAATTAAAAACCCCGAAATTTTGATTCTTGATGATTCTTTGAGCGCGGTGGATGCTAAAACAGAAGATACGATTATCGAACATTTAAAAGAATTCCGAAAAGGGAAAACGAATATTATTGTGGCACATCGATTTTCTGCGGTCCGGGATGCCGATATTATTTTAGTTATGGAAAAAGGAAAAATCAGTCAAAGGGGTAATCACGAAGAATTGCTCCGAGTTGATGGATGGTATAAGCAGCAATACATCCAACAAATGACGATGAAGTGATCATGATGAAAACGATGAAAAAAGTATGGCGTTATATCGCCAAATATAAAAAATTACTAACGATTAGCATCGCCGCAATGCTTATCGTTCAAACTCTTGGACTTGTCGCCCCTTTAATCGTGAAAGCCATTTTAGATGATTATTTGGTGGGCATTGAACGCCCTTGGCGTGAAGTTAGCGAACCTGCTAATCAGACAGTCACATATCAGGGTCGTTATTTCATTCAGGATGATGATGCAGTACAAGGAGTTTCGATTGTTATTATTCAAGGGAAATACTATTTTGTGGAAGACATCGTTCCCAGAGGAAACCGAGTTCTTAACAATGATACCCTAAACATCATTGAACCCAATGGGGTAAGTCATACATATCCTGTTGTTTTATTATCCAGATCAGCGGTTCTTGATTTCTATCAACCCTTTATACAACCACTGATTCTGCTCTTAGGTCTATTATTCTTACGATTCTTCCTACATATCCTGTTTACCTACATTCAGCGGATTTCCACTTCAATGATTAATGTGAATATAGTACGAGACGCTCGAAAAGATGCGGTTCGTTCGCTCCAGCGGATGCCGATGTCCTATTTCGAGAGTGAACCAGCAGGGAAAATCGCAAACCGCGTTATTTCTGATGTAGGTGGGATGATGAATCTTTTCTCGACGATTATGAACCTACTAGTAAATGCTTCTTTAGCAGTCGTCTTTGCCTATATCGGAATGTTCTATCTTGACGCGACGCTTGCACTATTAACTTTCATCGTTTTTCCAGTCGTGTATATATGGCTAAAAGCGTTTATGAAGCGTCTTAATGTGATTGCAGTGAAAGTCAATGAACAAAACTCCTTGATTACAGCGAACTTAAATGAAATCATTAATGGCATTTCCATTTTGCAAATTTTCAACTTTAAACAACAAACAGAAGATAAGTTTAATGAACTATCGGCGGACTTTGCGAAAGAAAAGTTGAAAGAAACTAAACTTCACTTATCCATTGGTTGGAATTTAATCCGTTTGATTGGAGCGTTAGTTACTGCGGTTATCGTATTATACTTCGGGAATGGATATCTAACCATTGCTGGATTTGTGGTCACCGCAGGAATCATTTACGCCTATAATGATTATCTATCGCGCTTGATCGAACCGGTAGGAACATTATTTCGAGAAATCGGGAACTTACAGCACGCAATTGTAAAGACGGAACGGATTTTCCGAATTATCGATGGGGAACAAGAAGACGGTTCGTTCGAAGTCATTCCTCGGTTTCAAGGCGATATTCAGTTTGATAATATTTGGTTTTCCTATGACACTGCTCACCCCGTTTTGAAGGGGATTGATCTGAAGATTGAACCAGGTCAACTCGTAGGTTTGGTAGGCCATACGGGATCAGGGAAATCCTCACTGATGAGTTTACTACTCCGTTTTTACGATATCAAACCAACAGATAAAGGAACGATATACGTAGATGGTGTAGATGTTTCGAAATACTCCAAACGTTCTTACCGTGCCCACGTCGGGATTATTTTGCAAGACCCCGTTTTATTTAAAGGAACGTTAGCTGATAATGTTCGATTTGGATTAAGTCATATTAGTGATGAGGAAATCGAACGTGTCCTACGCGAAATCGGAGGAGGGAAGCTACTCGATAAGTTAGAACATGGTGTGAATCAAATCATTACGCGAGGAGGCGGAAATCTTAGTGTTGGTGAGAAACAAATTATTAGTTTTGCTCGCGCAGTGATTCATGATCCTGTCATCTTAGTGATGGATGAAGCGACTGCCAATATCGATACCGAAACCGAAACAATGATTCAAACAGCATTAGAAACGGTTCGTAAAGGTCGAACGATGATTGTCATTGCCCATCGTCTGTCCACAATCAAGAACGCCGACAAAATCGTTGTATTAGAAAATGGAATCAAAGTCGAAGAAGGAAGACACAAAGACCTTCTAAAAAACAACAGTGTCTATGCGAATATTTACCGCTCACAAATCAAAACCACACAGGATTTCATTCAAACATGATTTTTTCGTTTCTTTATCAGTGGATTCTTCCAATTTAAGACTTTTATGATATAATATTCAAGACTGTAAGCGTTTTAGAATCGAGAGGAGAAATCAGTAATGAAAGAATACCCAACAGAGTCAATCAAAAATGTCATTGTGTTAGGCCACTTGGGAAGTGGTAAAACATCCCTCGCCGAATCTTTGATTTTTACTGCTGGCGGAATTGAGAAAAAAGGGGAAGTCGAAAAAAAGACGACCGTATCCGATTTTACTTTGGAAGAACATAATCGTTTAACTTCTTTACAAACAGCTGTCGTTCCAGTGGAGTTCAAAAACTTAAAGATTAACTTTTTAGACGCTCCTGGAGCGGATGAAATGATTGGGGACATCCGGTATGCATTTGAAGCAGCGAGCGGTGCTGTTTTAGTGTTGGATGCGACCAAGGGCATCGAAGTTGGCGCAGAAAAAATGTGGATGGAAATCAAACGCCATAATTTACCAGCGATTATTTTCATTAACAAAATGGATAAAGATAATGTCAAATTCGAAGATTTATTACAGCTGATTAAGGATCGTTTAGGATCTCAAGCTGTTCCATTTTGCTTGCCAATTGGTAAAAAAGAAGAATTTAGTGGATTCGCAGACATCGTTGAATTAAAAGCGCGGATTTATGATGGCCAAAAAGTGGTCGATGGCGAAATCTATCCAGATAAAATGGATCGAATCAACGCCCTTCGTAATGATTTAATTGAAACCGTCGCGGGAAGCGATGAAGTACTCTTAGAAAAATACTTCAATGGTGAAGAATTAACCATGGAAGAAATCAAACGGGGATTAAAATTATCGATTATGAATGGGGATGCCATTCCTGTTATGGTCGGATCCGCTACGAAAAACATTGGACCACTTACTTTACTACATATGATTCGTGAATACTTCCCAAGCGTTGTCGAATCGAAACCTTATCCTGGTGTGAAACCAAGCACCTTAGAGCCTATCCAACGCAAGATTTCTGATAATGAACCGTTCTCAGGATTTGTGTTCAAGACACTTGTGGACCCCTTCATGGGACCCATTCATTATCTTCATGTTCGTTCCGGCATTCTTCGGAAGGATCAAGAAGTCTATGTCTCGGCTTCGAATGATGTTGAAAAAATCGGACAATTATTCCTTGTATGTGGAAAATCTCAATTGCCAGTCGATGCTGTCCACGCAGGCGATATCTGCGCCATCGCAAAGATGAATAAAGTTGTTACAGGCGCTACTCTTTCTGAAAAGAAAGCTGCTGTTGTGTACGAAAAACCACTCGTTCCAACACCTACTATGTATGTCGCTATTCATCCAAAAAACAAAGCCGATGAAGATAAAATGTCAAATTCTATGGCTAAATTACAATTAGAAGATCCTACCTTTGAAGTTGTACGGAATAAAGAAACGGCCCAGCTCCTCATCGGTGGACAAGGTATGATTCACATCGGTTATATTACTGACCGGATGAAAAACATGTTTAAAGTCGATGTGGAAATGCGCGATCAAGAAATTGTTTACCGCGAAACCATCAAAGCAGTCGCTACGGCTGAAGGTCGTTATGTGAAACAATCTGGGGGATCGGGATACTATGGTGTTGTTGTCATGCGCTTTGAACCTCTCGCTGATAAAAACTACGAATTCGCTGAAGAAGTCTTTGGTGGAGCTGTTCCGAGAAACTACTTCCCTGCGGTTGACAAAGGATTACAAGAAACCTTAGAACATGGTGTGCTAGCTGGATTCCCAGTGATTGGTGTCAAAGGGATTCTAACCGATGGGAAATACCATCCCGTTGACTCGAATGAATTAGCATTCAAAATGGCTGCTTCCATCGCCTTTAAAGAAGCTTGCAAAACGGCGAAACCTTCCATTTTAGAGCCAATCCATCGCATTGAAGTCACCATTAAAGACGAGTATCTTGGGGATGTTTTAGGGGATGTCAATAAACGTAGAGGCCGTGTATTGGGTATGGAACCCGCAGAACTTGGTTATCAAAAAGTAGTAGCGGAAGTTCCAGAAGCAGAAATTGTTAAATACACCATCGATTTAAAAGCAATGACTCAAGGATCTGGGACATTCAGTCGGGAATTTGTTCGTTATGAAGAAGTACCGGGTAACTTAATCCCCAAAATCATCGAAGAGCAAAAACAAAAAGCAAACTAATCAACAACCGGCTATGTCCGGTTGTTTTTCTTTCTTAAAACTACCTTGACAGACATAGTACTTTTTGATACAGTAACAAGTATGATAAAGTAGTATGAGGAGAATGATGATGGAAAAAATAGGATTATTGATTGATAGCACTACTCTTACAAGAAAAGCGATTTCCTCCTATCCATTTACAAAAATCGCGTATTTGAATGTCACGATTGATAATGTCGATTACACAGAAAAAGAATTATCCACAGAAAAGATGATTGAGCATCTCCATAACGCCAAAAAGATGACCACTAGTCAACCCGCTCCTGGAGCCTTCTTAGAGTTATATGAAGCATTTTTAAAAGAAGGCTTCACCCATGTTTTAGTACTTACACTATCAGAAAAAATTAGTGGAACGTACCAGTCAGCAGTTATCGCAAAGGATTTGTTTGAAGGAGATATGACGATCGAAGTCTTTTCTCCAAAAGTGGCTTCGTTTGGCGTTGCAAATGTCGTTCATCAATTACAGGATATGATTCAAGACGGGTGCACATTCGACGAGTTGTGCGAACGTTCAAAACGGTTATTTCAAGATGCTTCCGTATTATTTACTTTAGGTGACTTGATGCATTTGTTCCGTGGGGGACGATTAAACCGTGTTCAAGCGTTATTAGGAACTGTTTTGCGAATCAAACCAATCATTGAAATGATTGATGGGAAATTAGCATTAACCCGAAAAGAACGGACGAACCAAGCTTGTTATGAGTACTTCATGGAAGTTGTGAAGGGGTATGCGATGAAGTACAATCGAATTTATGTCGATATCATTCACATGAATAAACCGGAGTGGGCAGACAAACTTAAGGAAACAATCGAACGGGAATACCCACAAGCCAAAATCCACATGACAGATTACGTCAGCCCTGTATTCTTTGTTCATTTAGGAGACCAAGGGTTCGGCCTATCTGTAGCTGCCGAATAAAACAAAACCGAATTTCCAAGGTTATTCCTAAGGAAATTCGGTTTTCTTGATTCATGAGCACTTTCATGAAATAATGCTTGACTTAATAGGGGTAAATTGATAAACTATAAATTGCGAAAAACATCATGGCGATTGTGGCGAAGTGGTTAACGCATCGGATTGTGGCTCCGACACTCGTGGGTTCGATTCCCATCAATCGCCCCACGTCTTGTTTTTCATGGTCATTGGGCTATGGCCAAGCGGTTAAGGCATCGGACTTTGACTCCGAGACCGATAGTTCGAATCTATCTAGCCCAGCCAGTTTTTTTGACCCGCTAGCTCAGTAGGTAGAGCATTTGACTTTTAATCAAAGGGTCGGGCGTTCGAATCGCCCGCGGGTCACCACTTTTGGTGGATATTATGTTTGCGGATGTGGCGAAATTGGCAGACGCCCTAGACTTAGGATCTAGTGCCATACGGCGTGCAGGTTCAAGTCCTGTCATCCGCACCAAAATAAACTTGAAAGACTCTAACGGGGGTCTTTTTTGTTTTATGACTTGAAATACAGTGTATAAAATGGAACAGCATGCACTGTAGCAACTGCTGCTTGAGCCTTGAAATATCTAAGAGGTGCGTAACGGACTCATCAAAATGTGGACGTCAAATATAGACACCTAAGTACATTTCAAACAAAAAACACACTTTTTTAGGGTGTGTTTTTGATTTGGGGTTGAAATCCGCCATGGCGGAGCTAGGCGAACTTTTTACTTTAAACGTAAATACTTAGGCAGTTTCTCAGAATAAGGAAGTAAGTCCTCAACAGGGAAATGGTTGATGTTTTCTAAAGCGTAAGCGAAATACTTTTCGACATCCAAGAAGTTGATTACGGCCGTTCGAATGATGGAAAATAACTGGGTTGTATAAATCGCACCAGCATAAGAACTCGATGTCATAAAAACCTTTCGGTTAATGACAAAAGGCTTCACAGCACGTTCCGCAAGATTATTCGATATTTCTAAATAGGGGTGCTCTAAATAAGTGAGCAACTCGTTCCAGATATTCTTAACATAGTTCAAAGCCGTTTCAAAAGCAGAGTTTGGCGTAGGTACAGTCTCAAAAATCAGCACTTTTAACTGGTTGAGGATAGGTGTGTGCTCTTTTTGACGAAGTTGTTTGATTTTTGAAGCAATCATTTTCTGCTTTTTATAATGAGCTTCAAAATGAAACAACTGATTGATTAGAGCGACAATGCGATAAGACGCCGTATCCTTTCTTTTGGTCTCCGGTAAGGCTTTTAAGAGTTCCATAAACTTCCGTCTTGCATGCGCAAAACATCGTTGTAGTTTGATGTTAGGATATTTTTTGGCCAGTTTGGTATAGCCTTTAAAGTCATCACAAACGAGATATCCTTGATAGTCTTTTAACCAAGCAGCGGTTTGGTCAATGGACCTGGATTCATGAAAGTCATAAATTTGAATCGGTCGATCGTAAAAACTCGATGCATAGACATAAACATAACTATGTTTCCGATTTTTTTGTTCATCTGGTTGTTTACTGATGACTAATGTGGTCTCATCGGCATGAATGACTTTCGCTTGGTTATGTTTTAAATCGTCTTTCATTTTCGTAAATATTGGGTGTAGCTGATGAGCAACCTGTTTCATCCAAACGGACATCAGTTGTTTGGAGATATCGAGTTTTAAGGTGTGAGAGAGATGACGTTCGAGATGATGAAAAGGAATCCCTAACTCATATTTGTGATAAGCGATGTAAGCCGCAAAAGAAGGAGTCAAAATCGACCCTGGAAAAACCGCTTGGGATAAAGGATAGTAGAATGTGTTGGTTTTTGGGCATTTATAGGTTCGTTTAATGATTTTCGTCACTTGAATCGTGGAAGGAATCACTTCAACGACATAACGTGCCTTTTCGCTAATGAGCGTTAATGCCTGGATATCCGTGTCCACTTCAAAAATGAATATCCTTGACTTTATTGAAATCGATCATCGTACTTACCTAAAATGATGAGTGCCTGTTCGAGTGATGTCGTTACTTTGATTTTGTCATATTCAATCACGACGATGGAGTGATCAAATCGCGTAAATCGTCGACTCTTTTTATAGATTTGTTCGGTATCAAGCATTTTAACCGTGATATCTTCGTTTTCAAGAATGGTGGAAGGATCCGTTGATGTTAATGCTTTGTTTAACTTAATGAACGAACCATCAATGTTATCAAAGGCATTTACCCAATCTCTTAATGTTTCTCGTGAAATTCCTTTTGTCTTCGCAAACTCTCGAATTGATTGCCTACTGACTTTAAACTCTTTCACTGTTTCTAATCTTTCGTAATCCGATTTAAAATTTACTCATAGAAAAAAACTCCTCACTTTCTAGTGAGAAGTTTAATCGATTTCGCTATCTTTTTATAGAGTGTTTATATTTGACGTCCACATCAAAATAGTTTCAAATTCTTAACCTAACCTACCGATTCGATATTAAAAAGGTTTTTTTGAAGTGTATCCATGTGTTATACTAGGATTACTGATACTTTTTTGAGGAATTGAACGATGAATAAACTACCGCCTAAGCAATTTCGCAAATATTACCTATGGTTTTCTTTACTGCCCATTCTTCTATTTATCCTATTTGGAATACTAAGCTCCATTTTTTTCTTTGGCTTTAATACTTCTTTCTTACTGATAAGCATTGGTTTTGGAATGCTAGGAATAGCACTACTTTCTTTAGCAACCTCTATCTTTACGATTATCAAAGGTCGTAAACGGTTTTTAAATATCGAGACGGAAATCTATGAAGCAGAAATCCAAACAGCCTTGAAAGAAAATAAACCCATCAACGTCTATTGGATTGAACGAAAAGGTCATGAAGTTACTAGACAAGGGTATTACTTGCAAATGAAGCCAGAAGGTCTTCAATTGGAAGAAGACTGTATTCCATGGGAGGGAATCATTCAACCGGTTTTTGTCTTTTTCAATCACTATTGGTATATTGCGATCGGAAAAGAAGTGTATCAAGAGGATCAATGGAATGGGATTTTAGTCCTTTCTACTGATGTGGCCATTTCTCAAATCGAACAACATATGAAAACAACTGTCGATGATTCTGCCTTTAAACTTTGGGAGAAGGAACAAAAAGAGATCAATGAGTCCACCAAAGAATGGGGAACGAATACAAGATTATTGTTGTATAAAATAGGATACCTTAGCTTTGTCTTCATTGTGAGTATCTTCATTGGTGTCATTCTTGAACTCCGTTTTAGTGGAGTAGGTAGTATGATAGGGACGCTAATTAGTGTTCCTGCCGTCATCATTGGATTTCCCATATTATTTAAAAACACAATCAAACACCGCTTTATCGTCAATAAAGTTGGGATGGGTCACGCTTTCGGGAAACAATCCTTTTTCTTAACATGGAAAGACATTATCACGATTCAACAAGTTCATCATTCTATTTTCATTCATTTCGCTGTTGAACTAGAGAACGAACAAATTGAAAATAGCATCCGAGTACCTTATGATGCCATCTTGATTAAAAAGATTCATGAAATGAAGAATCAGTATCTCGTAGATATTCGCTTTCGGGATGACTCTGACTCAAACTAAAAGAGGATACAAGATGACTGCAAATATTGAAGCAACGATTCAATTCGTTAAAGACCAGTTTCAAAATAGTTACTATTTACAAACTCATCCGTATGAATCAAGTTATCGTCTTGAACATACTTTTCGCGTTGCGAATATCGGTTTAGAAATTGCGAAAAAGGAACAACTTGACTGGGAAGCCATGACGATTGCTTGTTTATTACATGATGTGAGCTATACGATTGAGTTTCATTCGAAACAAGATTGGTTAGATCATGGTAGAACTGCCGTCAAAATGATTACTACTTTTCTTGAAACTTTGAATCTATCAGAACAACAAAAACAAGACATTCGTTTCGGGATCGCTATTCACGTAGACGGAGTTGCTGATTTTCCTGGAAATGAAAATACGTTTGCGCTGACCGTTAGTGATGCAGATAATATTGATCGGTATGATGCTTATCGGGTCTTCGAAGGGTTAAAATCACAAGGTTTCGATGAAATGGATGTTACAAAGAAACGAGAATATGTATCAACCCAAATCATAAGAATGAAAGCATTACTCCAAGAATCGTATGCAACAAAAACTGCTACTGCGATGTTACATCTGCGTGCGAATACGAATCTACTCTTTTTTCAACAATTGGATACTCAATTGAATACGTCGACCCATCTCGTAGTGAGGTAGTTCAATGGAACGAGAAATCAAACTTCAACAATACTTAGATAAACAAACGCTGGAGGCAAATGAGTTCTTTCAAGATTTAGAGTCTTTTTTTACAAGTACTCATGGATTTTCTTGTATATATCGCGATGGCGCCCCTTGTTTTATCAAAGGAACACTTCAACTATATCTCCCCCTGTTTCGTGATCATGCTAATCTATACTTAAGG
>Ga0209835_1000679_pt1 | contig 21231 bp, 16 predicted proteins | sample LakKivwa52mmetaG_FD_184138 | JGI IMG/M metagenome (GOLD analysis project Ga0209835, IMG submission 184138) | Anoxic lake water microbial communities from Lake Kivu, Rwanda to study Microbial Dark Matter (Phase II) - Lake Kivu water 52m metaG... | ecosystem: Environmental > Aquatic > Freshwater >...
TGATATAGTCATCTCCCAAAAACTTCTGGAGAGTCTTAACCTTGGTCGGTGACTCAACAACGATCATTCCCTTTGTCATTTATGTTACGATCCTCTCTTATGCTTTATTTTTAAGTTCCCACTTCCCATTTCTTATTTCCTATCCAACTCATAACCTTGCAGTTGCGTAAATATCATACGAAAAGGGAGGTGGGTATGCTGGAAAGCCTTTACAGCGGCACCTTTTATCGTTTTGCTGCTCAGGTTTCAAGCGTACGTCCAAGGTCACCTCAGGTGACATCGACTGTTTCCCATAAAACATATAAATGATCCGCAATTGTAAAGGATTGGAAGCATGCCCACCTCCCTTTTCATTGCAACGTTAAGGATAATTTTTAACTCAAAACTCTACATTCTGCACTCTCACCCTTCACATCTTCCTGGTAAAACATTTTCCGGGCCATTGAGAAATCAAACCTTTTAACTCCAAATTTAAAAGAAGGCTCGACACTTTCCCAGGATCAAACCGGCTCTCCCGGATCATGACATCGATATGGAGAGGGGTCTCCCCCAATATCTCATAAAGAACCTTTTCCTCCTCGTTCAATTCCGGCCCCCGGGGTTTAACCTCCTCAACCTTCTCCTTCTCTCTTTGCCACTGGGGCAGTATCTCCTCGAGGATATCTTCGCTCGATTCGACCAGCTTTGCTCCGTCTTTGATCAGCCGGTTTGTCCCGCGGCTACCGCCTGCTCCCACATTTCCGGGAATGGCAAAGACCTCCCTGCCCTGCTCCAGGGCATAGTTTGCCGTGATCAGGGACCCGCTGTCCGGGCCGGCCTCGACCACAACCACACCCATGGAGAGTCCACTGATGATCCGGTTCCGTTTCGGGAAATGTCCTCCCTCCGGAGGAGAACCCATTGGAAATTCCGAAAGCACAGCCCCCTGCTCAATGATTTTGGCAAAGAGATTTCGATTTTCAGGAGGATAGACCACGTCCACTCCGCAACCCAGGACTGCGAGCGTTCTTCCTTCTCCTGAAATCGCCCCCCAGTGGGCCACCGAATCGACCCCTCTTGCCATTCCGCTCACGACGGTCACACCGTGGCGGACAAGAGCCTGGCTGATCTTTTCCGTGATCCACCTTCCATACGGAGTGGTCTTTCTGCTACCCACAATCGAAACGGCTAATTCATCCTGCTTCTTTAACTCTCCCTTCAGATAGAGCAAAGCGGGCGGATCATAGATATCCCTGAGGCGCGGAGGATAATCTTCATCTTTCAACGTGATGATCCTTGCTCCCGATTTTTCAATTAAAGTTAGCTCCTTCTTAACTGCTTCGTCGGAAGGTCCCTTTCTAATTTCACTGGCCACCTTTATTCCCAGGCCTTCGACCTCAAGCAATTCCTTCATCGAAGCCTGAAAAACGGCTTCCGGAGTCTGAAACCGATCAAGGAGTCTTTTGATGAAAATACTGCCGACTCCCGGAACGAAATTCAAGGCCAGCCAGTAAAAGAGATCTTCGGCCATCATAAAACCTATTTCTACAATAGGGAGAAATATCTGAAAATCAAAGATTTCTTGATGGTCTCGTAAAAAGTCGAAAAAACCTAATGATCGTCATTCCGTTAAAAAAACCGGAATCCAGTTATCTCAGGCACTTACGAAAACACTGGACACCGGTTTTCACCGGTGAGACGACTTTTTACGAGATCATCATTTCTTGACTTTTTCAGAAATCTCAGGGAAATCGGATGACAAAAAAAGCTTTGGAGATGTTCATCCATCTCCAAAGCTTTAAAATATAATGGAAATCCCGCAGGCCGCTTATCTCTTCGCTTCGATCTCCATCTTCTCTTTTGAGTAGGGCTGAATCATATCGCCCTTAAAGATCGCGTCAAAGGCTTCAAGCACTCTTGCCGTATAAAAATTCCCGGATTGGTCGATGATCTCGATATTCCCGGAGATACTATACTTTCTGCCTATCTTCTTGTCTGTTACGGGATCACGAATGACATCCGAACCCCGAAAGATCGTATACTTATTGCCGATCGAAATGGTCTCCGCTGTCTTGAAAGACAGGTAAAGGACATCACCTTCCGCCATCAGGTTCTTCCCTTCCTTGTTGTCAAGGACAATGCCAATTCCCTTATGGTCGAAGCCTGCGATAAATCCTGCGGAACGAATCTCCGGAATAACCCTCTTCTCCTCAGCCGGTTTTTTTTCTGCAACCACTTCGGGTTTCTTCTCCACAACCGGAGGAGGCTCCACCTTCTTTACCTCCTTGACCTCCGCCACCTCTGGTTTGACTTCTTTTACCTCCACGGGCTTTTCCTCAACCGCCTTTGGGGGTTCTACCTTCTTCGCCTCCTCAAAGGCAGAGAGACGAACGGGGTTTCCAGGATAGATCCAGTGGGGATTGGTGATATAAGGGTTTCTCTGCCACAATTTCGGCCAGAGAAATGGATCTTTCAAAAATTTTTCCGATATGTCCCAGAGCGTATCGCCTTTCTTGATGGTATAAACCCCTTCTGCCTCTTTCTTCTCCTGAGCCATAATGGATAAGGCAAAACAGAGGGAGAGAACCAGCGCAATGATCAGATGGAACCCCATCAGCCTCTTCATATTGACCTCCTTGCTTGACTTTCTTTGCCCCGTTAGAAACAATGTCCCACCGGTATTTCTATTGGGGTTCTTTCACTCTTGATTGGGAAAACTAAATTTTTGTTTAAAATTAGCTTCTTATCTCTCTTTTGTCAAGAGAAATGTTAAGCAAAATTTATACCATATTTAATGACATCAGCATAAGTAACTAATATTATTTTAAAAATCCATAAAAGAGACATACTTAACCCCTCAATAAAATCTCCAAAAGTGAACACTTTTTATACAGGCACGCCATATTTCTGAACAAATTTAAGTCGTTAAAGTGGAATCTGTTAGAAATTCCAGTAGGGCCTTAATTATAATGGGTTGAATGAAATTTATTCTTTGAAGGCGGTCATGGGTTCGAAGATCAGGTTGCCTCTCTCGAAGCGGTCGATGGAAAGCGAGGAGATGTCGATCGTGGTTGCCTTCCCTTCAATAATCAGTTCCGAAATCACCTTGCCTACGGCAGGGCTGTGCTGAAACCCGTGGCCGCTAAAACCATTGGCTAAGATGAACCCTTCTAAGCAGGGAACTTTTCCTAAAATGGCATGGTTATCCGGCGAGATCTCATAAAGTCCTGCCCACCCCCGTGCAATTCGGGCCTTCTCCAATGCGGAGACGCGATAGATCGCATTCTCCGAAGCCTCAACCATGGCCTCATAATTGGTGTTCGTATTAAAACTGGGTTCCCTGTCCAGCGGGCCTGAAAGCAAAAACCCATCCACCTCCCTGCGGAAATACCATCCCCGGTGAAAATCTATGGTGAGTGGAACAACTCGTTCAGCAAGGTCGAATGGCGCAGTCACAAAGATCTGTCTCCGCAACGGTTTGACTGGAACGTGGATGCCCGCCATTTCTCCAATGAGAGAAGCGTAAGGTCCGCCTGCATTGACCACCACAGGGCAGGAGATCTCCCCTCCGCTTGTCCTGACACCTGTTACCTTGCCCTGATCCATCTCTATTTCTTTTACCTCTCTCCCTTCATAAATCATCACCCCTGCCCTTTTCGCTGCGCTGACAAATCCGGAAAGGACTTCGCTAGGACCTGCATATCCATCCCATAAGCAGAAAGTTCCACCCAGGATATCATCCATTTTCAGATAGGGATACCGCCTTCTGATCTCGTCAGGTTCCAACCATTCCACAGGAATACTAAACCGCTTCTGGAGAATGACATTCCCTTTAAAGGTATTCACCTCCTGCTCGGTTGTTGCCAGAAAAAGGTAACCGATCTTTCTGAATTCGGGATTTACGCCGAATTCCTCTTCAAAATGGTCAAAGGTTTTCAATGACTCAAGGGAAAAACGAATATTGATCTCTGTTGAAAATTGTGTTCTGATCCCTCCCACACAGCGGCTTGTCGAGCCTTCTCCTAATTGCCCCTTCTCCAGAAGAACAATCTTTCCCGCCTTCCTTTGACCCAGATGGTAGGCGATGCTCAAACCGATGATTCCTCCACCGATAATCACGACATCTGCAACCTTTTCCAACTTAAACCCCTCACTTTAACCCAGCAATAAAAATGTCTGAATTTATTTCAGCATCTCATGAGACCCTGAAATCGTAGACCCTGAACTTGATTCAGGGCATGGTTCAGCGTGACAATAAGGTATGATAAAAAAACCCTCACTTTAAGCTCGAATGGATGTAATGGATGAGCGTGAGAATGTCAAACACTGGCATTGTTACAACCTCTCTCAATGCTTTTCTAAAAACAGCCATATTGGTGCATTCAAGAACAACAGCAGAAATATCAGGGTGATCTTCAACCAGGGCAGAAGCTTCGGCAATCACTTCTTTTTCAATTTTTAGATAATTCAGATCAGTACTATTTCTCACATAGATTCGGTGGAATTCACTATCCGGCTTCATCCCGCGAATCACAGATGGGATTTCTTCAGCGCCAACACCTTTGAGATGGTCGGTCGTCAATGAGTTCTTGTCAGCCGTGAGCACACCGATCCGCCCCCGCCTACCCATCAATTCATATGCCCAGGGAATCTGAATGAGGCTGGAAGTAAAAAGTGGAACCTCGACAGCGGAGGCCATCTCCTTCTGCCAGACCGCAAGGAATCCGCAACTTGTGGTAATCGCCGTGGCCCCCTGCCTCTCCAGGGTCTTTGCTGCCTCAATGAAAAGAATGAGGAGCGAAGCATCCCTCTCCCTGACCACTCGGGACGGAAGGGCCCCATCAACCTTTTCATAGAGCACCGGAAAAGGAAAGGTTTTCGGGTTTCCTATATCCCCCAAAAGCCTCGGAAAACGGGTGTCTAACAGGATGATGCCGATCAAAAAACCTCCCATCTGAAAATTTCTGCATCCCCCTCACTCTAACCCTCTCCCACCAGAGACTGTGTCGTAATCAGCCATTCGGCCTTCGACAGGCTCAGGACGAACGGCTAAGTGATTGATTTTTAATATCCTGTATTCCGTTCGTGGTGAGGCTCTCGAACCATGAACGGAATTACGACACAGTCTCCCCGGGGAGAGGGAGGGGGATAGAAAAACAGTTTTTAAACAATTGAATATTACATAACACAAAATGACCTTCCTTAAAAAGGCTTTCACACCATATGGCGGGAGAGATTTTTCTCTTTACTTTTTTTCTTTCATCAATTATAAGGTATCCAAATTAAAAGAAGGAGGGATGACAGATGAAAAAATTATTATTTTTAACGATTCTCTCATCATTGGTCCTGGTTGTCTCGTTAGCACAAGCCCAAACCCTGACATGGACAGCGGGCGGCGTCGGCGGCGGATGGTATACGATAGCCGGCGGCATCTCCAACATCATCAATGAAAAATCTGGGGGGATTACCGTTAAAGTGATCCCCGGGGGCGGCACCGTAAATCCGAGGCTGGTCGACAAGGGAGACTGCGAGTTGGGATGGGGCCTTCCTTTTTTAAATGTGGCAGCTTGGAACGGTGAGGATCCTTATGACAAGAAACACTCCAATCTTCGCGCCATTGCTGGCGGGATGAGTCTCAACTTCTTCCATTTCTATGTGGCGGCCGATTCTCCCATCAAAACCATGGATGAAGTTTTCAAACAGAAGAAAGGTCTTCGCATGGCCATTTCACCCGCAGGGACATCGGATGAATGGGTTTTCAGAAAAGTCCTCGCCGCCTATAAGACCGACTACAAAGAACTCGAAGCCGCAGGTTTTAAATTCTTCAGGGGCTCCTATGCCGAACAGGCAAGCCAATTTAAAGATAAAAACGTGGATTCTGTTTTCACCTTCCTGGCGACTCCCGGAGCTGCTGTGACCGAGGCTTCCATCGGCCGTTCCTTAAGGCTGATCCACTTCTCACCGGAGGCTTTACAGAGCCTGAAACAGTATGGCATCGAATCAGGAAATATTTTGGCAGGAACCTATCCCAGGGCCGCCAATGCCAATGAGGACGTGACAACCGCCATCGCCGGAAGTGTTATCCTGGTCAATAAAAATGTGGCTGACGATGCGGCTTATCGGATGGCCAAAGCGATCCATGAAAATCTTGACCAGTTCCGAAAGATCCACGGTTCCCTGGTTCCTTATCAACTGAAAGATGCCGTCACAGGATTGGGTTTGATTCCTCTTCACCCGGGTGCGGAAAAATACTTTAAGGAAAAAGGGGTCTTGAAATAACCTTCATCTTCTTGGTTTGGAACCGACGCCCGCCCTGTTAAATGACCTCTCAATACATATTTGACAGGGCATTTCTCTTAAACAGCCTGCGTTGTTTTTATATTAAAATCCGTTTCATTTAACAGGGCCCGCCCTATCCTTCTGGGGATCGGTGCGGGCGTTCTTATTCGAAATAGATCATGCGCACATTAACGGGATGGCTAAGGGTAACAATCCTGATCTACGGAGTGAGCGCCGCCCTCCTCCATCTCTACACCTCAGGATTCGGCACCTTTGAACCCAGGACCCAACGAGGGCTTCACCTCCTTTTTCTTCTTCCCCTGATCTACATTCTTTTCCCTGCCACGAAGAATTCTCCCAAAAACCGCCCCAGCCTTTTGGATGCCATTGCCTCCCTCCTCTGTTTCGCAGGACCCGCTTATATCGTGTGGAATGCCGAACGTCTAAATTTCAGGATGGTGGGGATGGACGAGGTCCTGCCCATGGAGATAATTTTAGGCACTACCCTGGTCCTTCTGGTGGTGGAAGCAGCCCGCAGGGCCCTTTCCCGCTGGATGGCGCTCACCATTGCCATTGCGCTCTTCTATTTAGCCACTGCTCCTTACTGGCCTGGATTGATGAAGTTTAAAGGTTATTCTTTCCCTCGTATGGTTGAGGTTCTATTCTTGGCCGGTGATGAAGGCATCTTCGGATTCCTTACGGGCATTTCATCCAACATTCTATTTATCTACATCCTTTTTGCCGGGATCATGATAAGTGCGGGCGTTGGAAACTTTCTTATCGACTTTGCGGTATGGGCTGCAGGGTGGGCAAAGGGTGGACCGGCGAAAATTGCCGTTATCTCAAGCAGTCTTTACGGAACGGTAAGCGGGAGCACGGTGGCCAATGTTTATGCCACCGGAAGTTTTACAATTCCACTAATGAAGAAAGGAAAGTTTGTCCCGAAACAGGCCGCAGCCGTCGAAGCGATTTCAAGCACAGGGGGACAGCTCATGCCGCCCATCATGGGCGCAGGCGCCTTCATCATGTCTGAAATCACGGGGATTCCCTATTTTAAGATCATTCAGGCTGCTGCCATCCCTGCTGTGCTTTATTATCTCGGGCTATTCTTCGTCGTCCATTTCATTTCGCTCAAACAGGGGATGGCCTGCATTCCAAAGGCAGAGCGGCCCAGTATCTTTCCAATGCTTCGTCACGCTTATTATTTCCTTCCATTCATATTGGTGGTCGCCTTTTTAGGATATGGATATTCTCCTAGCAAATCTGCCTTCTATGTGGTGTTGATCATTTTCGGCCTCAGTTTTTTAGACCGCAGGACCTGGTTAACCCCAAAGAAAGTGCTGGATACACTCTTCCAGGCGGCCGTCAATGCCGCCATCATTGCCACAGCCCTCGCAGGCTCCGGAATGGTGGTTGGAGTTCTGACCCGAACTGGAGCCGCATTAGCCTTCGGAAGCGTCCTTCTGAGCGCCTCCTTTAACAACCTTCTCTTTGCGATGATCCTCGTCTTTCTGGTCGTCAGCGTCCTTGGGACAGGAATTCCCACAACACCTGCCTATATTATCGCGGTCACCGTTGGAGCCTCAGCCCTTGGGAAGTTTGATGTCGCCTTATTGTCGGCACACCTCTTCGTCTTCTACTATGCCGTGCTATCAGATCTCACCCCTCCGGATGCCATCACTGCTTTTGCAGCAGCCAATCTGGCCGGCTCTGAGATGATGGCTACTGGAATTGAAGCCTTCAAGCTTGGAATCGCAGGGTTTCTGATTCCATTTGCTTTTGTCTTTCAACCCGCTCTTCTCCTCCAGGGAACACTTTTCGAGATCCTCATGGCAACCGGATTGACAGCCCTTGGAGTGGCATGCCTCTCTGCTTTCCTGGTCGGATATGTCTGGTCTCCTTTAAACTGGCTCCATCGTCTTCTCTTCGCATCCGCAGCCATCCTGCTTGTCTTTCCGACCATCGGCCTGGAGTTGATTGGAATTGGGCTGGCAGGAGGATTGTTTGTCTGGGCAAGGATTAAAAAGTAAACCCCGTTAGAAATTCCAGCGATCCATTATTTCTAACGGGGTAAATGGGAAATAGGAAATGGGAATTTGTTGTTAACTTTGAGCCCTCAATCATTCCCTGTTGTTATTGAATCATGGATGCCTTCTTCTTTGAATCATTTTCACCAAAAATAGCATCTCCTCATTTTTTGCCAAATAAGAGATAATTACATACACGATCAAGCCAGTGGCAATCCCTGCACCGAGGAGAAGGATTTTCTCCATTTCATTGCCCGTTGTCGACCAATCCCCAAGAGAGCAGATTAGATATGCGGTTAACCCCATGGGAAGACTGCAGAGCAGAATCCGGATAAGCGATTTGGCGCTTTTGCCTATCTCGATTCCGCCCAATTTCAGGTTCAACTTTCCACACAGAAGGATCAGGTTCAGAATCGATGAAAGGCTGGTGGCCAAAGCCAGGCCGGCATGTTTCAAAGGGGTGAAGAAGATGAAGATGGCATTGAGAAGGACATTGGCTACGAGGCAGATGATGGCAATTTTAAGAGGCGTCCAACTATCCTGAAGCGCATAAAAAGTAGGCACAAGTGTCCTTACCCCTGCGATGGCCCACAGACCAACCGAATAGCAGAGCAGGGCCTTTGCGGTCATCGCTGTGGCCTGGTAGTCAAAGAGACCCCTCTGGAAAAGGAGGTTGATGATGGGTGTTTTTAAGGCGATCAGCCCCACCATGGCAGGAATGCTGATAAAAGCCGTGAGGCGGAAGGTGAAAAAGAGCGTATTCTTCATCTCCTCCATCTTCCCCTGAGAGGCGAGCCCTGAGAGGCTCGGCAGGGAGGCCATGCCGATGGCAATGGCAAATATTCCCAATGGAAATTCTAACAACCGGTCCGCAAAGAAGAGATAAGAAACGCTCCCTCCGGGAAGAAAAGAGGCGAAGATCGTATCGATGAAGACATTGAGTTGATAGACTGCTGTTCCGATCAGGCCCGGCACCATCAGGCCGCCGATCCGTTTGATGGCAGGATGCCCGAAATTAAAATTAAACCGGAAGGTGATCCCTTTCTGCCATAAAAAGGGAATCTGGAAGAGCAATTGAATGACCCCCCCGGCAAGGACACCGACAGCAAGTGTCATGACCGGTTTTTGAAAGGAGTCAAAGAAGAAAAAGACGGAAAGGATGATGGAGATGTTGAGGAAGATGGGAGCGATGGCTGGAGCGAAAAAGTGTCGATAAGAGTTTAGAATTCCCATGCAGAGGGCAAAGAGCCCCATGAAAAAAAGATAGGGAAAGATGATCTGGTTGAGTGTGACGGTCAAATGGAACTTTTCCGGGATTTTAGCAAACCCAGGGGCGATGATCTGGATGATCACCGGAGAGAAGAGGATTCCAAACACTGTAATCATCAGCAACACCAACCCCATCAGGGTAAAAGCAATATGGGTCACTTCTCTCGTTTCTTCTTCTGGTCGCTGATGAAGGTATTCGGTGTAAACCGGGATGAAGGAGATGGTCAGAGAGCCTTCTCCCACCAGCCGTCTCCAGAGATTGGGGATTCGGAAGGCCACAAAGAAGGCATCCGCCGACATCCCTGCCCCAAAGAAATGGGCGATGACCATATCTCTAAAAAATCCCAGGATGCGGCTCAGGAGTGTTCCCATCCCTATGGTGGAAGCAGCCTTCGTAATTTTCTTATTCTCGGTCATAGTTAGAAATTAAAGGTGATGTCTGGCGGTTACGGTGACGATGCCCGTATCGTCATTCGGTTACGTCTTTCGGTTTAGGAAGTCCACGTAACCGTCTACCCTTAAACGAAACGGGCTTCGTAGCCTTAACCTGTATCACCCGAAATTATCATTTAAGGCCTTTAACGCACTTGACACACGCTATCCTAAAATGTTAGAAAAATCAATGTCCCCTCCCCCTCCTCCTTCCCCTCTCCCCGACGGGGAGAGGGGAGAGGCGATGGGAAGAAAGGAGATTCAATTTTGGCTACTCATCAATCAGCGATTAAAAGAGCAAAACAGAATGAGAAGAGGAGGGTTCGAAGCCTCCATTTCGAATCGACGGTAAAGAGTTCAGTGAAAAAAGTGCGGGAAGCGATTGAAGAAAAGGATGTTGAGGCTGCCAGGAAAGCCCTATTAAATGTGATCCCTATCATTCAGAAAGGATGTTCAAAGGGCATCTTTCACAAAAACACCTCTGCAAGAAAGATCTCTCGGCTGACCCAGGCTGTCAATAGCCTGAAACCTGCTATATAATCAGAAATCAATGGGGCATAGGTTAAGGCTAAGATGCCCGCTTAGATTAAAGGTAAGGTCATTGGTCTTTAAACTCTTAAACCATAGCCATCTGACCTAACCTAAACAGGCTTCTTAACCCTGGCCTAAAAACTTTTTGGGCTGGCAGAGGTCGATGACTAGCTTCTCCATCAGAAGATTTTTCGGCCCCCTCCCCTTTTTAACGGCTAAATCCGTCTGGTGACACTTCAGGACACCTTCACGTAAAGAGGCCACAGAGAAGCTCCTCCCCTGATCTATCAGTTTCCTAACATTCCATGCTTGCATCCGGAGCGCTTTTGCCATCTCCTCAAGGTTTTTTCGGCTGGAGGCCATCTCCTTTACCCTCCAGATATTCCAGTAGTGCTTTGACATCATGCCCACGAGAAGGGGAACAGGATCGTCCTTTCTCTTTGGGGCCGGCTCTTCTTTCTTAAAGGGAATGGCCTTCGATTCCAATGCCTTCTCCAGGATGATGAGCGCCTTTTTTAGATTCTGCTGGCCGATGGCGTCGGTTAAATCAAAAACCGTACTGACCTTTACCTTCGAAGTGATCCCCTCCACATCAGAAAGCTCGATCTTCTTCTTGTTTCCGACGCTTAAAAAGACTTTCTCCAACCCGTTATCGAGATCCTGGAGGTGATCTCCAACAACCTCGATGAGATAGCCAGCTGCCTCTTCGGAGATGATTTTTCCTTTCTCCTCCATCCTCCTTCTGATCCAGGAGACAAGCCCTTTCCCTTTCAACCGGGGATGTTCAATTACCTTCCCGATCTTCTCCATCTCTTTCTGGTATTTTTTCCATGGCCCAAGAGTCTGGCCACACATCACAAAACAGGTGGAGGGAGAAGGATTCCGGATATAGGCAAGCAATGTCTCGACATTCTCTTCATCGAACTGGTCTGCTCCCCTGATGAGGACAAACCGATATTGAGAAAACATTGGAAGGGTCTGGGCTGTATCGACGATCTCCTGTCCGCTGTGCTCTTCTCCATTAAAGAGATGGAGATTGAATCCCCTCTCTTTGGGGGAGAGGGCCTGATTCAGTAATCTCCTGATCTCCTCTTCGATCAGGTGGTCCTCGGGACCGTAAAGGAAATAGATTGGGGAGATATCGGATCGAGGTTTCATTTCCTCTCAAAAACCATTGCAAATTGCAAAGTTAGCATTTAGCATTTCAAATTGAATTCGTTCATTTTATATGGTGTCATTCCTTCTGCGAAGGCAGGAATCCAGAAATCCAAAAACTGGATTCCCCCGTATCAAGCACCCCGTGTCAAGCACGGGGCAGGCTAAGGCAGGCTAAGTCAAGCCCGGAATGCCAAAAGAGGAGAGTCCACAATGCTAACTTTGCAATGCTAATTTTTCAATGTTCTTTTTCTGGCTTCCTTCATAGAGATCATACTCCAATAGCCTGCATTCGATATTGGAGTTGTAAAAGGGAATCCTTTTCTTTGTCCTCAATCCGACCCGTTTGGCCAGGTCGAGATTGCCAGTGAAGATGTATCCATGGTATCCCTGGCACCGTTTCTTAAAAAAATCTCCGATTCCTTTATAGACCTCCCTCAAGGCCTCTCTCTCGCCCATCCGCTCCCCGTATTCTGGATTGAGCATGACAACACCTTCCCCGTTGGGAACCGGGGTGTCTCCATAGGGACATATCCCGAAGTCAATCCATCGATCTACCCCCGCGGTCTGTGCATTCTTCTTCGCTCCCTGGATAGCTTCGGCGCTGATATCCGTAGCGATGATTTTTCCATCCATCCAATCCCTTGCCGTTGCCCTTGCCTTACGTCGTATCTCCCTCCAGGATGATTCATCAAATCCCTTCAGGTGCATAAAACCATAATTACTTCTCAATAGGCCGGGCGGTCTCCCAAGGCCAATCAACGCCGCCTCGATGGCAAGTGTCCCGCTCCCGCACATGGGATTGATAAAGTTGTTGTTTCCCTCCCAGCCGGTGGCCAAAATCACCCCGGCGGCAAGCGTCTCCTGCATGGGCGCCTTCAGGGGAATCTTCCGATACCCCCTCCTTGAAAGAGGTTGACCGGAGGTATCGATAAAGAGAGAGCCTATCTCATCCTTCCAGAAGAGATGAATGACCGTTCGATCTCTTTCCGAACCCGAATCCGGTCTCCTGCCGCAGGATTCTTTAATCCGGTCCACAATGGCGTCCTTGCATTTAACATTGGCAAACCGTGTATCTTTAATAGTGGGGTTGTTCACAGTCGAAGTCACACAGAGATAACCGTCTTCAGGGATCAACTCCTCCCATTTCATTCCGGATATGACTTGATACAGTTCATCCGGGTACCTTGCCTTAAATCGTTCCAGGAAGAAAAGAATCCGATGTCCTGTCCGGATAAAAAGGTTCAATCTCATGGCATCATCCATTGTCCCTTCGGTTTCAACACTGGCAACCCCTTCGGAGAGGATCGGACATTCGAGTAAACAGAGTTCTTCCTTCAGAAAAGGGACGATCCCTTTGGCACAGGTGATAACGATTCTGCTCTTTCTTCCCCAGATATCCATATGCACCCCATATATCATAAGGGTTTCATGATTGAACAGACATTATTTTGAAAATCTCCCCTCACCCCTCTTTGCAAAAGAGGGGAATTATCCCTCCCTTTGGCAAAGGGAGGTTAGGAGGGATTTTATAAATCGAGGTAGTTCTAATTTTAAGACTATTAATATTAGCCGATATGATACCATATTCTTCACTCCATTGCCTCTCCTTTTTGCGTTCTGTCTTGGGAAGAGGTAAAATATTCCTTGAGGGAAAAAGAATGGAACGCTGGCAAAGAGCACTCTCCGAAAGCATCACTTCTCTGGATGAACTGTCCCGTTATATCCCAATCGACTCTAAATTACTTGGTCCTGTTGTGGCCCGCTATCCTCTCCGGATCACCCGCACCTATTTAAACCTCATCCGGGAGAAAGACGATCCGGTCTGGCGCCAGTCCGTCCCTGACCGGCGTGAACTGGAACGGGATGATCTCTCCATCGATCCACTCAACGAAGAAAACCTGACCTGCGTACCAGGACTCATCCACCGTTACCCTGACCGTGTCGTCCTGCTGGTCTCATCCGTTTGCCCGACCCTGTGTCGGTTCTGCACAAGAAAAAACAGAATGGGAGGAGAAAATCAGAGCTCACTGAAAGCAGCTCTCGGTTATATCGAAGCGGAACCTGCTATCCGTGAGGTCATACTCTCAGGTGGCGATCCTCTGCTCCTTACTGACGATGAGCTGGAAACGATCCTCATCAGGCTCCGCAAAATCCCTCATCTTGAGATCGTCAGACTTCATACCCGCACCCCTGTCACTTTGCCGGAGAGAATCACCTTTGGCCTCTGCCGGATATTGAAACAATATCATCCCCTCTATTTGAACACCCAGTTCAACCACCCCATAGAAATCACACCTCTATCGGCGAACGCCTGCGCCCTGCTGGCGGATGCGGGCATCCCGCTCGGAAATCAGACCGTCCTGCTCAGAGGGGTCAATGATGATCCCGAAGTGATGAAACGATTGATGCAGAAGCTCCTGACCATCAGGGTCCGTCCTTATTACATCCATCAGATGGACCTGGTCAAAGGGACAGGCCATTTCCGCACCTCGGTTCAGAAAGGATTAGATATCGTGGCTGGATTAAGGGGACACACATCAGGTATGGCAACGCCTTCCTATGTCATCGATTTGCCGGGAGGAAAAGGAAAAGTCGCCGTCCTCCCCGACGATGTAAGGAGGCAGGGGAATACTCTTTTCCTACGGAATTATCTTGGTGAGATCACCGAATACCCGGATGGCGAAGAGGAATAATACTATTGCAGAATTAGCAATGTAAAATTAACAATGATCAATAAACTGTACGAAGTTTGTTTTTTTATATCTCTCATTATATGATGGTTTCGTAAAAAGTCGTCTCACCGGTGAAAACCGGTGTCCAGTATCTTCCTAATTATCTGAAATTACTGGATTCCGGTCGTTGCGACTCGAAACCGAGCTTTCGCCGGAATGACGATCTGTAGTGTTTTTCGACTTTTTACGCATTTGTCATTATATTGCTATCAGTTAAATGCTAATTTAACATTTTGCATTGATCACTTCTTTAAAGTTCTTCAGGGGTAAAGGCAACGACTTCATCGATCTTTGTGGCATTCAATAATACCATTACCAGCCGGTCCACTCCCAGGGCGATTCCTGCAGAGGGTGGCATCTCTTCAAGTTCAGTTAAAAACTTTTCAGGCATCGGATAAATCTCTCTCCCCAGCGATTGGCGGGTCTCCATCTCTGACAAAAAGACCTTCCGTTGTTCTCCCGCATCGGTCAATTCGGAAAAGGCATTGGCTATCTCCAGTCCTCCCAGATAGAGCTCAAAGCGTTCTGCTACGGTGGGGTCTTCCCTTTTCAAGCGCGCCAGGGACCTGCGTTCGTAAGGATAATCATAAAGAATGACAGGTTTTTCGATTCCGAGTCCGGGTTCGATATCCCGAACCATGACCTCATCGAAAAGATCCTGGTTTAGCGCCTCTTTCGCTGATATCTTTGTAAAGCGACGAAACGCCTCTTCAACAGTCATTCTCTCCCAGGGTGATGCGAGATGAATCCTCTGACCGCGATAAGTCACCCTTTCCCCGAGTCCGATTTCAATCGCCAGGCTTTGAATCAATTCTTCACACTCATCCATCAGATCCAGATAATCCCCATCTGCCCGATACCATTCGAGAAGGGTAAACTCAGGGATGTGTTGGCTTCCCCTCTCCCCTTCCCTCCAGCAACGGCAGATCTGAAAGATCTTCTCATATCCTGCGGCAAGCATCCGTTTCATGCAGAGTTCCGGAGAGGCGTGAAGAAACCATTGGCCTGAGGGGACTGCGTTGATATGCGATTCAGGGGCAGGAGTGGGAATGCGATGGGGGGTCTCCACTTCGATGTACCCCCTCTCGTTGAAGAATTGCCTGATCTTCTGTATGATTCTTGCCCTCTGGTGGAGGGCGTTCTTTCGCCTGGCCAATGGCCAGTTCTTCGTTGAAGGATTAATCATCACCGCCCAATCTTTCAGGTCAGAATTTCCGCAAATAGGTGTGAGCAAGTGACATTATATATAGGTTACGGTAACGAAGCCCGTTTCGGTTATTGGTTACGGTTACGTGTAAAAAATTAAGAGACGATGAACGTAGCCTTTTATTGACGATACGGGCCTCGTAACCCTTACCGTTAGTAGGAATTTATTCCTTCACCCGGGTTGAATATTCGCCGTTACGGGTATCAATCGTGATCAACTCGCCCTCCTGAACGAAGGGAGGAATACGCAGTTCATATCCTGTCTCAACGGTAGCGGGTTTGTAATCCGCCTTGGAGGTATCGCCTTTAACCCACATCTCCGTCTTGATTACCCTGAGATTGACAAAGTTCGGAAGATCTACGCCAATAGCCTTCTCTCTGAACATCAACACCTTGACATTCAAATTGTCAGTCAGATAATTTTTGGCATCTCCCAGAGCATCCTCATTGATGATGATCTGTTCGTAGGTCTGATTATCCATGAAATAGTAATGATCCCCTTCTTTATAAAGATATTGCATAGGCCTTTCTTCCAATGAGGCGGGTTCAAACGTATCTCCTTCACGGTAGGTCCGATCGAGCGTTGACCCGGTGATCATATTTTTCATTTTGGTCCGATAAAGCGCCTGGCCCTTACCGGGCTTGGAGAATTCAAAAACCGTAACCACGTAAGGCTCATTATCAATGGCGACTTTCAACCCTTTTCTTAAATCCGAAGCTGTGTACATAAATCATCCTTCCTCTTAAAAATTCACGAATATAACGAATGACATGGTCAAAAATTATAAAAGAACCGGTTGCGTATCCGCTCAGCCATGAACCTTGCCAGCGCTTGTATCGCTGCAGCCTTATTCGATTCGCTGATGAGAATATTGGTGGAGGTTCGATACACCCTGCTGTCAGAAAGATCCCTCGCCACCCAAAGGATCTCCCCGTTTTTTTTCTTCAGGGTTAGGTCAATGACCACTGTGGTCTGGTATTCCTGGGCTATTCCGGATCGGTCATAGGAGACCGAATAGATCTGAAAAGATTTGATCACTCCTTCCAGAACCGAATCCGCCTCATTCCGTCCCACCACCTTCACCCTCCGGTCTTGAATAAACTCCCTTAAAAATCCCTGTGTGAATGGAACCTCAATGCCAGGCTCAAAGGTCTGGTTCACAAAGGTGGGAATGGCGAGAGAGTTGACGCCAGGAGGAAGATGGGTCTCTTTGCCGACCATCTGGTAACCACAACCGGCCATCAAAGCGGCAAAAAAGGTAAGGAATAACTTTTTCCAAAATGCCATATAAGTTTGGACTCCCCTATAAATCCCAATTGGGATGAATTCATGACATGAGGGTTGTCATTCCCGTGAAAACGCCTGCCTGCCGGTAGGCAGGGGAATCCAGAAAATTTGAACTCCCTGAAACTACTGGATTCCTGCTTGCGCAGGAATGACCAAAAAACATTCGGAATTGGTTATTCCCAAATGATCAGCATACGATATTGACCAGCTTCTGGGGGACGAGGATCACCCGTTTGATCGTTTTTCCCCCTACCAGTTTTTGAATCCTCTCGCTCTTCAATGCCCAGGCTTTGATCTCTTCCTCTCCATAAGAGGCGGGGACGGTGATGCGGTCTCTCACTTTTCCATTGACCTGGACAACGATCAAAACCTCATCCTCCAGGACCGCCTCCGGATCATAATCAGGCCACGCCCTCTTAATGACGGACGCCTTATTCCCCAAAGCCTCCCAGAGCTCATCGGCAAAGTGAGGAACGAATGGCGAAAGCAGGATGACGGTCGTCTCAATCGCCTCCCTCATCATCCTTCTCGAAATTTCGTCATCCCGGTCCTTCATCTCCGAGGCATAGATTTCGTTAACCAGTTCCATGATGGCGCTGATTCCTGTGTTGAAATGGAATCGCTCGATATCCTCCGTCACCTTCTTGACCGTCTTATGAATTTTCTGGCGGAGAGGTTTTGCATCACCCTCCACCGGAGCTCCGAAAGGAAGGGGGGCCACATTCTGTAGCCGGGGAACCTGTTCAAAAAAGAGTCTCCAGACGCGGTTAAGAAAACGGAAGGAGCCATCCACTCCCTGATCGCTCCAATCCAGGTCCTTTTCTGGCGGGGAGGCAAAGAGACAGAAGATCCTTGCCGTATCCGCGCCGTACTTTTCAACCAGATACTCCGGGTCAACCACATTCCTCTTCGACTTCGACATCTTCTCGAGCCTTCCCACTGTAATCTGAACACCGCACTTGCGACAGCGAAAAACTTCTCCCTCCTTTTCCACCTCATCGGGGAAGAGATACCCGTCCCTGGGACACTCCAGAACCTCTTTGCAGACCATTCCCTGAGTGAGGAGATGGGTAAAGGGCTCTTCGACGCTCAGCCAGCCCATCTCCTTCAGGACGCGGGTGAAGAACCGCGAATAGAGGAGATGAAGAATCGCATGTTCGATTCCGCCGATATATTGATCCACAGGCATCCAGTAATCGACCCTCTTCCGATCAAGTGGTCCCTCGTTATAATCGGGGCAGGCAAATCGATCAAAATACCATGAGGATTCGACAAAGGTGTCCATGGTATCCGTCTCCCTGCGGCCTGCTTTGCCACATTCAGGACACCTTGCTTCCACAAACTCCTTTGCGCCTATCAGAGGCGATTCCCCCATGCCGGTCACTTCCACATTGGCCGGAAGGACAACAGGAAGGTCTCTTTCCGGAACAGGAATCGTCCCGCATTTCTCACAGTAGATGATGGGAATGGGCGCTCCCCAGTAGCGTTGTCTTGATATGCCCCAATCTCTAAGTCGATAGCTGATCTTCGCCCCACCCAATCCCTTCTCCTCAAGATGCTTTGCAATAGCCTCCCTGGCCTTCAGGCTGCCCATTCCATTAAACGGCCCTGAATTGACTAAGAAACCTTCTCCTTCATAGGCTTCGGTCATGGTATCGGCATTCAGGGTCTGGTCTTCCGGTTCAACCACAACGATGAGGGGAAGTTGATACTCCTTGGCGAATTCGAAGTCCCTCTGGTCATGAGTTGGAACAGCCATGACTGCCCCTGTCCCGTATTCCATCAGGACAAAATTGGCAACGAAGATAGGCATCCTCGCCCTTGTCATTGGGTTGAGGCAATAACCACCCGTGAAAACACCCTCTTTCTCCGTCGTGGGAGCCGTCCTTTTCGTCCGGTCCTGTCGCTTCATCTTCTCGACAAAATCCCTCACCGCTTTCTCCTGAGAGGTTCCCTTTGAAAGGGTGAGTGCCAGCGGGTGTTCCGGAGCAAGGCTCATAAAGGTAGCGCCGAAGACCGTGTCCTGCCGGGTGGTAAAGACCCTGATCGGTCCCTTCGAATTTTCCAGCAGGAAAAGAATCTCGGCTCCGATGGACTTCCCGATCCAGTTTCTCTGCATGGTGAGGACACGCTCCGGCCATCCCGGAAGTTTCTCGCACCATTCCAGCAGATCCTCCGCATAATCCGTAATCTTGAAGAACCACTGCTCTAATTCCTTCTGTGTGACCCCCGGGTCATCGGCATGGCCACGCCAGCAGGTCCCGTCACCCATCACCTGCTCATTGGCAAGAACGGTTTTGCAGATCTCACACCAGTTGACCGTGGACCGTCTCTTATAGGCCAGCCCCTTCTCATACATCTTCAGGAAGAAGAGCTGTTCCCACTTGTAATAAGAGGCGTCACAGGTGGCAAACTCCCTGTCCCAGTCATAACTGAAGCCCATTCGCTTCAACTGCCTCTTCATATACTCGATATTCTCATAGGTCCATTTGGCGGGATGGACGCCATGTTCAATCGCCGCATTCTCCGCAGGCATGCCAAACGCATCCCAGGCCATGGGATGAAGGACATTAAATCCCTTCATCTTCTTGTAGCGGGCAACCACGTCGCCGATGGAGTAATTTCGGACATGGCCCATATGGATCTTGCCCGACGGATAAGGAAACATCTCAAGAAGGTAATACTTCTTCTTGCTCTCATCTTCCGTCACCTTAAAGAGCTTCTGGTCCTCCCAGACCCTCTGCCACTTCTCTTCGATCTCTTTCGGGTTATATTTCTGATTCATGCCCTTCCTCGTCATCGGTTCATTGAGTCATCGAGTTATTGAGTTATTGGGTTATTGAGTTATTGGGTTGTCTTGATGCAACTCATAACTCTTAACTCATAATTCTAAACTCGTTACCCTCTCATCATTCTCCGGATTCTCAGCCTTAAAGCGTTCAGCTTGATAAATCCTTCCGCATCTTTCTGATTGTAAACAACATCCTTCTCGAAGGTTGCAAAAGCCCCATGATAGAGAGACTTTTCTGACTTGCGTCCGATCACGGTGCAATTCCCTTTGTAAAGCTTGAGGCGAACAGTGCCTGTCACATCTTTCTGCATCTCATCAACAGCGTTCTTCAGGACTTCCATCTCCGGCGAAAACCAGTATCCATAGTAGATGAGTTCCGATATCTTCGGAATCAGGCTGTCTTTGAGGTGCATCACCTCTCTATCCATCGTGATCGATTCGATTGCCCGGTGAGCAACATGGAGAATCGTCCCTCCCGGCGTTTCATAAACCCCTCTGGCTTTCATCCCGACATAGCGATTTTCGACCATATCCACCCGGCCAACCCCGTTTTTGCCTCCAAGCTCATTCAGCCGAGCCAAGAGGTTTGCGGGCGAGAGGGATTTGCCATCCACACGGACCGGAATCCCGTCCTCGAAGTCGATTTCAAATAGGGTGGGACGGTCTGGCGCCTTTTCAGGAGAGACGGAAAGCACGAACATATCTTCCGGCGGCTCAGACCACGGATCCTCGAGAATCCCGCCCTCGAAACTGATGTGCAGAAGGTTTCGGTCTGTTGAGTAAGGCTTCTCCTTGCTCACCGGAATGGGGATGCCATTGTCCCGCGCATAAGCCATCAACTCCTCGCGCGATTTGAATTCCCATTGCCTCCAGGGTGAAATGACCTTGATATAGGGGTTGAGGGCGTAATAGGTCAGTTCAAATCGCACCTGGTCATTCCCTTTTCCAGTTGAACCGTGCGCCACGGCATCGGCTCCCTCGATCTGTGCAATCTCGACCTGCCTCTTTGCGATCAGGGGTCTTGCAATGGAAGTCCCCATCAGGTAAGTTCCCTCATAGACGGCATTGGCTTTTAAGGCTGGAAAGACATAATCCCTTACAAACTCCTCCCGGAGGTCTTCGATATAGACCTTGCTTGCGCCTGTTGAGATCGCCTTCTCCTCCAGATGGTCCAGCTCTTCTGCCTGCCCGACATCCGCAGTAAAGGCAATCACCTCGCATCCGAACTCATTCTTCAGCCATTTCACAATGATCGACGTATCCAGGCCGCCAGAATACGCCAGAACCACCTTCTTTACTTCATCCTTCATAAAACCCCCTTCTATTTCGGATTGCGGATTTCGGAATTCGGAATTTTAATTCCGCAATCCGCAATCCGCATTCCGCAATTAAGTCATTCCTTCAAACACTTCCTCCAGCGCTTTAATCATCCGGTCCACTTCTTCTTCGGTCACAATCAATGGAGGCAAGAAACGAAGCACCTTGTTCATTGTGCAGTTAATGAGAAACCCTCTCTTCATCATCTCTTTGACGATCTCT
>Ga0209835_1000680_pt1 | contig 21206 bp, 11 predicted proteins | sample LakKivwa52mmetaG_FD_184138 | JGI IMG/M metagenome (GOLD analysis project Ga0209835, IMG submission 184138) | Anoxic lake water microbial communities from Lake Kivu, Rwanda to study Microbial Dark Matter (Phase II) - Lake Kivu water 52m metaG... | ecosystem: Environmental > Aquatic > Freshwater >...
CCTGTGATTGTTCATCAGGGTCTCGGCGATAGCGCGGATAGGCGATATATCCTTGAAGCTATCGTAATATTCAGCACTGCTCTTGCTGGACATGGAACCTCCATATATACTTCTTTAGTTTTGAATCAAGGTGAGGTTTGGCAAAATATAGGATGCGCTTTTTTTGTCAACTCCGATTATATGATGGATAGTTTTTTGCCGATTCTGCGGAACTTTTCGAGGGCAAAATCAAGCTGCTCACGGCTATGTGTCGCCATAAAGGATGTCCTTATCAGACAAGAATTTGGCGGAACTGCTGGAGGTACCACGGGATTGATAAAAACACCTTCTTCGCCCAATCTTTTCCACATTTCAAAGGCTGTCATTATCTCTCCCACATGCAGTGGAATGACCGGTGTACAAGAGGTTCCGGTATCAAATCCCATGCTCTTAAACTCGCTCAACATGTACGAAGTATTGTCCCAGAGCTTTTCCATCCGCTCTGGTTCTTCTCTCATGATTTTGATCGCTTCCAAGACACTCGCGGTAGAAGCAGGAGGAAGAGAAGCCGAAAATATCAAAGCTCTGGATTTGTGCTTGAGATAATGGATCAAGTCATCGTCGGCAGCGATAAAACCACCTACCGAAGCCAAGGATTTGCTAAAGGTACCCATGATAAAATCCGTAGCTTTTGTCAAACCAAAGTGCTCAGCAGCTCCGGCACCATCTTTTCCCAAAACGCCTAATGAATGTGCTTCATCTACCATTATCGAAGCTCCATATTGTTGAGCGAGCTTGGCTATTCTGGGTAAATCTGCAATGTCTCCTTCCATAGAAAAGATACCATCGACTACGATTAGAGAGTTTTTGCCTTCTACCTTCTGCAAGACTTTTTCGAGGTTTACCATATCGTTGTGGTTATATCTCAGCATGGTACCCTGAGAGAGTAAACAGCCATCGATGATAGAAGCATGATCCAGCTTATCTGTAATGATAAATTCATCCTTATTTACCATAGCGGAAATACATCCCACATTTGCTTGATAGCCAGTAGGATAGGCTAGAGCAGCTTCTTTGCCCACCAGGGCGGCGAGCTCTGCTTCCAGCTCGATATGGATATCCAAGGTGCCATTTAGAAACCGCGATCCCGCACAACCGCTGCCATACTTCTCGATTGCTTTGATAGCAGCTTCTTTGACCCGTGGGTGATTGGTAAGTCCCAAATAACTATTTGACCCCATCATCAGCATTTTCTTGCCGTTGCAAATTACTTCCGTATCTTGTTCGGAACTGATCTCCCGAAAGTATGGATAATACCCGCTGGCAATGGCTTTGCGGGCATCTTGAAAGGCAAAACACTTGTCTGATAATCCCATTTCATCCTCTGCAGTCTATATTAAATCAAAATTCTTTAGGTTTACGTACAAGACTTGTACGATGTTGAACACAAAATATACCAAAGGGACGGAGATCAGCATCCAGATGATCCCACCATACCAACCCCCAGCTAAAACAGTCAATAAGACAATCAGCGGATGCATCTTAATCGCCGTTCCTACTACCACAGGATACACGATATTGTTGTCAATCATCTGTACTACATACATAGCAATTACGATATTGACGATTGGCATGAGTGCAGTATTACCACCGACCAATACGGATACTACTGCCACCAAAGTTCCAATAAAGGGACCAAAGTAGGGTATGATATTGGCAATGCCGGCAATCAATCCGATCAAAACTGCATTTTTTACTCCCACAATACTCAAAGCCAGTGATGCCATGAGCGTTACCGAGATTACTTCAAAGACCATCGCCCTCAGGAAGTTGCCTATCGTTTCATTGAGTTTGTTGACCGTGATGATGACCAGTTCAAAATAGCGATTTGGGATAATCCTAAAAAAGTCTTTGATGAGCTTGTTGCCATCTTTGAGCAAGAAAAATCCTATCAAGGGAATGGTAGCCACAAAAGAGAGAGCACCAATAATCAGTTGATAGTTGTCAAAAATTAGACTCGGAAGCTTGACCATCATGTCTTCCAACATATCCAGAGAGTTTGTCAAACCCTTGGTAAGGGACAATACCGGTACTTGTGCATCGAGATATGTGAGTGAGGCATGTAAGGAACGGATGATCGGCAGTGCCAAGATGGATTCGGATACCGAATGTTCGGAACTGAGAAGCTCCAAGAGGTTGTTGCCTTGTTCTACCAATTCGGGGATAAAGGTATAGGTAAGCCAAGCAATCCCCATCAGGATGGTTGAATAGATAAAAGTGATCCCCATCCATCTGGGTAATCCTTTACGCTCCAGCCATGAAACCGAAGGTGCCAAGACGTAGGCAAAGATTATGGAAAATAGCAGATAATCCAATATCCACCGATAGAGCATGAAGGCAAGGACCATGGTGATCAAGACAAAAAGCCCAAAAATGATGCGCGTGGTCTTCATAACCTATGCTTTTATCTCTATCTGTTCACACAATGCGAAGGCAAAATTACTTAAATAGCTACATACTTCCCTAAGGATTTTGATGCCAGCTTGCGGATTTTGCAACAGATACTTTTCAAAATCATGCTTTGAGACAGCCCAGAGGACGCAATCCTTTATTACTTCTGCGGAAGAACTGCGAATCTGTTCATGATACATATCTATCAATCCCAAATGCTGACGTTTACCAACCACGACAGCTCCGTGAGGTTGCAATTTGCCCTTGACTTCTATTTCACCGCTTTCAATGAAGTAAATCAATTCGAGTGGGTTTTTTTCGCCAAAGAGTTGCTCCCCTTTACGGAACTCCCGCTTGTGCATCAGCTTTTGTAACAAAAACAGCTCGTATGGATTCAGCGCTTCGAAAAACTTGAATTTGCGTAATGAGGCATGCTGATCCTTGTGGGCAAATAGTGATAATATCCATCTCGTTAGGTTTTTCATTACTACTGCTCCTTTTAGCCTGTGATCAGTGGAACGAAAGCACAGGAATCGTGCACTTCGATGCTGATTTCATCTTGTCTTCTGCGCAGAATGTGTAGTTTCTGCTGGGCATTGATGCCTACGGGGATTGCCATAATCCCATTATCGGCAAGCTGCTTTACCAATAGCGGAGGGATGGTTTCGGCTCCTGCACTCACAATGATACGGTCAAATTCTTTGTGCGGCGGAAAGGCTTGTTGCCATCCTAAAGCACCATCGCCGATCCGAAAATAGACATTGCTATAACCCAGTTTGGAGATCATTTTTTTTGCCCCCAGACTTAGCTTTTCGAGGCGCTCAATGCTGCATACTTCTTTGGCAAGCTCTGCCAATAGCGCAGATTGATATCCAGAGCCGGTTCCGATCTCCAAAACAAGATCATTTTTTCCGATATCCAGATATTGAAACATGATGGCTATCATCAGCGGTTGAGATATTGTTTGCTCCAAATGAATGGGAAGAGGTTTGTTGCTATAGGCATACTGACGGTATTCGGGTAGCACAAAAAGCTCTCGGGGAATCTTGGTAAAAGCATCTAAAACACGTTGGTCCACTATTCCGTGCTGTGTTAGCTCCGATACCAGCTTGTGCCGTTGATCTTCGTAGCGCATCTTATCCTAAATTGAAAGTAAAGCTTGGTCTTCTATCCACTCCAAAATCTGCGGGAAGACATCGGCTTTGGTCATTTCAAAACCTAAGGGAGTGATCGAAATATAGCCCTCGGCAATTGCCTCTGCATCGGTTCCTTTGTGTTCATCCCAAACCGGATTGTCCCCTCCGATCTGATAGCTGAAGCCACTTTCATCTTCACTGGTTACACGAATAAAGTTATAATACTTGCGATGACCGGTTCTAGTGAGCCGCACACCCCTTACACCGGCATGGGGGAGATTGGGGATGTTGATATTGAGAACGGTGGGACCCTCGATCACGGATATGATGTCCTTGTCCAAAAACTGCTTCATCCACACCGCAGCGGTTTCAAAAATCTGATCGCGATAAGAATTTATCGATATTGCAATGGCTTTGAACCCAAAAAAAGCTGCTTCTTTGGCAGCGGCTACCGTTCCCGAATAATGAATATCTTCGCCCATATTTTGTCCGGCATTGATACCCGATATTACCAGGTCAACCGGTTTAGTGATCAGTTTTTGCAGCGCGATTACAACGCAATCCACAGGAGTGCCTGAAACTGCATACTCCTGCTCGCCGATTTTATTTACCCTGATCTCATTGCGAATGGTAAGAGAATGGGACGCCGCACTACGTTCGCGGTCTGGAGCTATCAACCACAAATTGTGTCCTGCCTCTTGGAGAACATTGTACAAGGCTCTAATTCCCGGAGCATGAATGCCATCATCATTGGTGAGCAGTATATTCAAAATAGTATCTCCTTGGTTATCAATAAAATATGAGGTGTTCGTAGCTGAGGATAATGTAGATCGTAATAGCTACACAAGTAAGCAAAAACATAAACCAGAAATTTGCCTTGAGAAACTTGATGATCATGGGTCTATGTTTGTGCTGACGTGTGTAGCCTTTGATCCTAGAACGCGTAAACAAAGACAGCAGAGGACGCTCCTTCATGCTGCGCAAGAGCTTGTAGGAATGCTGCTCAGAATTTAGCCACGTGATTTTACCATCGGCATCTTGATAGGGCATATAACCCATCAAAAGCAGATTTTGCTTGTGTTGAGCATTGGATGTCTCAACTTTTTCCGGATCAAGCGGGACAGGTATCCCATGTTTTTTTATTGACATTTCCACCTCGTAATACAACGCTTTTTTGAGTATATGCTTTGTGTCAAGCGAATAAATTGACTTCGCAAATGAGCATTTACGAATGTAATAATTATCTGTATGATAATCAATGGCTTAGCATGATACACAGACTTGCCTTCATGTTTCTCAATACCCAGAAGAGCCAAAACATCGCATACTTCGCATGAGTCCTTTGCTCCCTCAAAGCTGGAGTAATGTAGCCACGCGTTAGCTATAATCTAAACTGCAATGTCATAATGGCTATTGGATTCTTGCGATAGCACATCACGTAATAAATTTATCACTTACAGCTCCACTGGCACCCCTTTAACCCTGATTCCGAAGACCCCAATTGCATGCACACAATTCGCAGTTTGTGCCACTTGTTTGCAAGAACCATGCATTTTCCAAATGCATGGAACATGGATATGGCAAAATCAATAACAAAATAGCCTATGTAGCAGTCAAGACGATGCATATATGCGATATTGTATTATGTATATTTATCACAATTGTGCCAATCTGCAAATGCCATTGTTATACTGTAAACAGAGCACTCTCAAATTGTATCGTATATCTATATCATGCAATATGTTATCTAACAGAAATGCCACAAAATGCATGTATCAGGTACTCCCCTCTTCCCCAATAGCAATACGGTAGCAATACGGTAGCAATACGGTGAATGACCGTATTGCTACCGTATTGCCTATGAACAAAGCTTGGTTTAGCGTGGCTCATTTTTCATTCACGATAGTGAAAATCCTTTCCCACGGGTGATGCTTGCCGATCTTGCTCAGTGAGCCAAGCAGAATTTTATGAAACTGCAGAAAAACTACTTGCAATCTTCTCAAAATGGTTTATGATGTATGCTGGTAGTGAATTACAAGACAGCATACCAAAATGTAAAAAAAATTATCACGATAGATAGATACGACGATCCTGGAGAATTGCATAAAATAAAAGGAAACAAAGAGTTAGGCTTCAAGATAACTATGTTTGGTGGCAGTGGCTACGCCCTGTTTGAATTTGCGGCAGAGCATGGTACAAAAAAAAACATTGACAAGTATGCTGGGTCTTTAATCCATTACACGAGTGGAGTAGTATGCAAAATACTCTTCGCTGAAAGCTATATCTGCGATTTCTGGTACCACTTGGATGCGGAAAGCAGATAGCAAAGTATAGACTAAGAATTTGATTGATAATAGCTTTGATCGATGGCTCAGACATCAAAGCCGCAGAGACCTCCTGATGAAGAAGAATTTTGGTTTTAAAAGTAAAAGGAGAATAGGTATGAGAAAGACGGTATTTTTACTGTGTCTAATTCTGTTAGGTTTGAGTTTTCTCTATGCAAAGGAGATTGACTTTGTATCTCTTAGTGAAAACGAGATCACACCCCAGATGATTGATTTAATCCTGGAGAGCAATGCTCGTATGGATCGTAATGCTCCCGGATGGGATTTTGTTGCTGGACAGGATCCTGTTCCTGTACCCCTTCCCAGACCGGGCGATCTGCCTTTTCTAGAAGATTTACCATGGACAAAGGACTTCACTTCGCACATTACTTATGGTGGAGTACCCTACAACCCGGCTATCCATCCACCCTTACATCTGTTTTTTAATACACCCACACAGAGATTTGAAATTACCCGTTCGCTTACCAATCCACTGGAGCTTACCTTTAGTACCAGAGCCAATATGGAACATTGGTACGGAAGCGAGATCTTTATCATCGGTGTATCCGATCAGCCCTCCAGAGAACCGGGAAGAGCCTATGCCACCGCAGTTGTAAGACTTACTGTGAGTCCGGTTGATGATCATATCATAATCGACTGCCCACCTGAGTTTACCGAGTATGATGAATTTGGCAATATCACAAACTATGTGATTTCTATGCAGGAAGATACTCAACTCACAATAAACTTTTTGAACTATAATGGTGAGGCATTGATCAAGACCGTTGACGACTTAAATGACCCCGGGAATTACCAGTTTTTCATTACCCAAACCCAAATGCCCCCCTTTGATGTAAATATTACCCAAACTCCGGCATACACTGGCAGGACGGTCACTTTTTCTCCCATGCCAAATTTCTTTGGCGAGGTCGTTTTTACGATCACCAATGTTGACAATAACTTGAATGGATTTTTGGATGCTAACCCGGAGTTTAATACCAGCCTCAATGTTTTTAAACTGAGGGTAACAAACGTCAATGACGCTCCGATTATAAGACCCAGTTCTTGGCTCCCTACACAGCTAACACAAGACATTATTCAACATCAGAGCCTGAACTTTTCCGCTGTCACTTTTGATGCGGACGATCCCTACTACAAAAGGCTAAATTCCGCACATGTGACGGAAATGACCTATGAATGGAGGATTACCGGCTTCGAGTATGGCGTCGAACTTAATGAAGTTATTCCGCATACGATTACGCAAGGTGTAAGTCCCAATCAGCATGATATTATTCCCTCCATTGCATATCAGTTTAATTATCCTGGCACTTTCCAGGTTTCATTGACGGTTCGTGATAGCGTAGTCACTTTGGCACCCTTGGTGTGGACGGTTAATGTAGCACCGGTGGGGCCGGAATTTACTCTGCCGGCAGGTATTTATATCGATCCGATTGAGGTTGGACTTTTTTCCAGTATTTATCCAGATGCGCCTATCTATTACACTTTGGATGGCAGTATTCCGGATATCAACTCCAATCTCTTTGATCCGGCTTTTCCCATAGCAATTGGGCTGAGCAATGATGATGTAATAGTTCAGATCAGAGCGATATTATATGATAGTACCTACGGATGGTCTGATATTACTTCCCAAACCTATCATTTGACTGGTACGGTGGAAGCACCCGTTTTTAATCTGCTCCCGCTTCCACACGTTTATCATACTCCCCAGCAATTGACGATTACATCAAATACAGTGGGTTCCAGCATCCGCTATACATTGGATGGCAGTATACCTACGCCTACCAGTGGAACACTTTATACCGTACCAATCGTCCTCCCGACCATTAGCATTCCAGCTACGCAGAGCGGAGAGCATCTAGTCAAAGCGATTGCCTATAAATCGAATTGGCTGAATAGCACGGTAAGTACTGATACCTTCAAGGTGACCGGAAAAGTTGTAATTGAAAATCTGAATTTGGATCAAAACACTGCCCCGCATCAACACATCCTTGCCGCTGGTGAAGTTTTGGCGATCAATGTTAGTGGCATGCTCTTATACCCCAATGATGCCAATACTCGTCTCTATTATACGACCAATAACACTACTCCCACCGAAAGATCAACACTCTTTACCGGAGAACCGATCTATATCGGACATAGCGCGATTCTGCGTTTCCGGGCTTTCCGCGATGACTGGGCACCCAGCGATGAGAAGCTCTTTGAATTCATCGTCAATGGTCAGGTTCTCATTGCCGATTACAGTAGTGGCTATGTATTTAGTCCCGCACCAGACCGTATTTATACAAATCAAGTGACCGTTAGGATAAACAATACATTACCAATTTCCGGTGGAGCGGTTTATTATACTGTATCTACTGATCCCGACGTAGAGCCAGTTGATCCCGAAATCGTAGCTCCGGGACTCACTCCCTCCAATGCTACACGTTACGTTGGTGGCAATCAAATCGTGGTTCCGGAACTAAATCCTTATACTGAGTCTTTCTTGCGCATCAAAGCCAGAGCTTATCATAACTATTTATTCCCCAGTAATGTCTATTCTGCATTTTATCACGTTACCGGACAAGTGGAGACTCCGCTTTTATCGCATCCCGGGGGAACTTATGCCGCACCCTTTAATCTCAATGTGATTAGTAATGCCCCCGGTGGCAGAATTCGCTATACCTATTCCACAGACCTCAGTATTGAGCCTGCCGATCCTACCGAAAATGACAATGTCTATACTGGTAGTATCTTCCTGCCTTTGGGTATCCGAGTGATCAAAGTTCGGGTTTTCAAGGACGGTTGGGAACCGAGTAATGTGGTTACCGGCATCTATTATATCGGCGTTCTTGATCCGCCCTACTTTGTACCTGTGCAAGCCCTGCACTATGTTCCCATCGATGTCAGCATCCTCCACAACGATCCGGAAGCGACTGTCCGTTGGGAATATGGCAATGTAGAGCCGGATGAGAATAGTCCTGTTTATACTACCCCAATTCCCGTATCTCAGACTACTACTTTTACCGCCAAAGGCTTTAAACCGGGCTGGTCAAATAGTCCCAGCGTCAGCAAAACATACACCATAACGGGAACTCTATCTGCTCTCAGATTTGGAGACCCCAATCTTCCCGGTACTTATGATGATCCCGTTTTGGTGAGTATCATATCTGATGACGATAACGTACAGATCCGTTATACTACAGATAATAGTATTCCCACCGTAAATACTGGGAATGTTTATAGCGGTCCCTTTGTAGTTGCTTCCACCTCTCTGATAAGAGCCATGGCTTTCAAAGCGCAGTGGATCCAATCAACAATGTTGGAAGGTTTGTATGAAATCGTAGGATCTGTCAATAACCCACAGTTTACTCCTCCTCCCGGGCTTTATACCTCACCGGTAAATGTACAGATAAATACGCTGACTGCCGGTACGCAGATCCGCTATACGACGGATGGATCAGACCCTACCCAAACAACTGGGATTTTGTATAACCCGATCAATCCGATTGCCGTAACCCAAGATACCGAAATCCGGGCAATTGCCTATTTCCCCGGTGGAAATGAATCTGATGTGGTTTCCGGATTCTATACCATTACCGGCACTGTAGCCCCTCCCACGTTTACTCCTCCTTCGGGAACCTATGCCTCTGCTCAGATGGTTACTATTGAAAGCGCTACTCCCGACGCAATCATATTCTATACCTTGGATGGAACTGCTCCCACAAGCAGCTCTGATATTTACAACGCTCCGATATCTGTAGATCAGAATACCATTATTCGGGCTTATGCCACAAAAGCAGATTGGATAGATAGTAATGAGACTTCTGCTACATATATCATCAATGGTACTGTATCCACTCCTTTCTTCTTACCTACCGGTGGGTCTTATTTTGATGAGCAAAGTGTTCAGGTTTATGTCTTCCCAACCGATGCCACGGTTCATTATACTATTGATGGTTCTGCCCCAAATCTGAGCAGTCCAGTGTATTCGCATGCCAATCCGATCGCTGTCGATCGCAGTATGCTAATCAGAGCCATAGCGGTCAAACCCATGTGGACGGGTAGCAGTGAGGGAAGTGCAGACTATTCGCTTGCCCTGCGTGCCATTACAGCAAATTATGATAGCAATGTATATCCCAATCCCATAGTACTGAGTCTGAGCCACGATAATGCCGGTGCTACGATCTATTATACTATAGATGATTCCTTCCCGCTAAACATCCCTCAAAACCTTTATACCCTTCCCTTGGCGATCAATTCCACGACCAGAGTAAGAGCCATTGCATATCGGGATGGCTGGGTATCATCACCGGAATTTGACAGATATTATGTAATCAACCCCTCTATCAATGCTCCCGTCTTTTCCGTAGTTGCAGGCACCTACAATGAAGAGTTTTTACTGGGAATCAGTGTAGTTCCCGGTGATGCAGTCATCTATTACACTTTGGATGGTAGCGAGCCCACAGAAAGCTCACTTCTCTATACAGCTCCTTTCTGGATCAATCAAAATACTCTGGTGAGAGCAAGGGCATTTAAGGAAGTTCACCAGCCTTCTCCCTTTGCCGAAGCCCAGTATTACCTAAAAGCTATTGCTCCCACTGCCAATCAAGTAAGTGGGACATACAACAATGCCTTTGACCTTACTTTGCAGACCACAACTGGTATGGCAACAATCCGCTATACAACAGATGGCAGTAATCCCAGTAGTGTAAATGGCTTTGACTATAGTCCGCAAAATATCTCCAGCAACACTACGCTCAAGGCAATTGCGCTGAAAAACAATTGGCTGGATAGCGACATAAGCAGCTATGACTACAATTTTGCAGTGGCTCCGATTCTCTTTGACCCGATTGCGGGTGCCTATCCCAATGCCATTAGTGTAAGCCTTAATACACTTACAACTGGTGCTGAGATTCGCTATACTCTAAACGGAGCAGCTCCTACCAGTAGCAGTGGTGATGTATATGCTCTTCCAATTGACTTGAACGAACCTACGACCATTCGAGCAATCGCCTATAAGAATGGCTACCTCGACGCAAGTGCGGAAGCGCATTTCAGCTTCAGACTTCCCCAGCCGCTGTTCTCCGAGAGCGCTGGAACCAAGTATCAAGCCTTTAGCCTCAGCCTTAGTTCACCAATAGCCGGAACGACTATTCTCTACACAACAGATGGAAGTGACCCTGCAAATTTCGGCTTGCCCTATATTGCTCCTTTAAGTGTTGACATGCCCAAAACAGTGAGAGCAATAAACACGATGGCAGGTTGGGACAACTCCTTGGAGGCAAGTGCTGCCTATCAATTTAAGGTTGCTACTCCTACATTTAGTCCCGTTGCCGGATTGTATAGCACTGCCCAAGATATTACGATAGCGAGCACAACCGAATTCTCACAAATTCGCTATACTATCGACCAGAGCATTCCCGATGATAATAGCTTCCTCTACAGCTCTCCTGTTCATATAGAATTAGGACAAGTAGTCTTCAAAGCAATTGGTAAGCGTGCCGGTTGGCTGGATAGTGACATTGGAGAAGCAGGATATATCATCGGAACTGGTGGTGGTGCTACCGAAACTACCGCTACGCCAGTATTCTCACCTGTTTCAGGAGTCTATAACGAAGCACAAACTGTGAGTATTACTTCCACAACTCCTACTTCCAGCATACGCTACACCACCGATGGTAGCGATCCCAGCCCCACGCATGGCGAGCTCTATACTACTCCGATTGTGGTTTCTAACTCTACTACCTTCAGAGCCATAGCATATCGCACGGGGTTTAACAATTCTCCTATTGCTGTAGGTAGCTATGTAATCAGCACTATTATGCAAACGGTAGCGACTCCTACCTTTAGCCCTGCGGCTGGTACTTATTTTACCGCAATTGATGTAGAACTCAGCAGCGCTACTCCAGACGCAATCATCTATTATACAACAGATGGAACTGATCCCAGCGATACTAATGGTACAATCTATAACTCGGCAATACCCATATCCAGTACCACTACGATCAGAGCCATAGCCTATAAAGCAGGATTTAATACCTCTGCCATCAGTTCTGCTCAATATATTATCAATATCTTCTCTCAAACAGTGGCTACCCCTGTATTCAATCCTGCAGGAGGATCTTATGACACTGAAATCAGTGTACAGATAACTACTCTAACCCCTGCGGCAACCATCTATTATACCACTGATGGCACTGAACCCAGTGATACCAACGGAACAGTCTATACATCACGTATCAATATCAATTCTACCACTACTCTCAAAGCCAAGGCATATCGGGCAGGATACAACAGCTCTGATACTGCCACTGCGGTTTATAACATCAGCAGTGATCTGGTAGTTTCCACCCCCTATTTCTATCCGGTAGCCGGAAACTATAATACGGCTCTCAATGTAGGGATTTATAGCATCACTCCCGGTGCCGTGATCTACTACACTTTGGATGGAAGTGATCCGGATGATGTCAATGGAATCCTTTATACAGGCTTGCTTGAGCTCAATTCCAGTGCTACGGTCAAAGCCAAGGCTTACAAGATTGGCTACCTCAGTTCCCAGATTGCAACATCGATTTATAACCTCAATCTCAGCAATCCAACGGTGGCAAATCCCACCTTCAACCCTCCTACAGGTACCTATAGCACCGCTTTGACGATTAGGATTTCGACCATTACCCCAGCCGCTGCCATCTATTATACTACTGATGGAACCGAGCCGAGCTCAGTGAATGGTTTGCTCTACACCGATCCTTTTGTGATCAGCACTAGTCAGACTATTCGGGCAATTGCTTATAGAGCTGGTTATAACACCTCTCAGATTTCCTCTGCCACATACATCATTGGTGCTTCTCTGCCAGTTGTATCCACACCTAACTTTACACCGCCTGCCGGAGTTTACAACAGTTCCCAATTAGTTGAGATCAACACCATCACCAGCGGCGCTACTATCTATTATACAACAGATGGCTCTGTTCCAAATACCAATTCCATGGTCTATACAAACCCGATTTTGGTATCGGAATCCCTAACCATAAAGGCTGTAGCAACCCATCCCAGCTATAACCCCTCTGCGGTTGCATCGGCTACCTATGCCATCAATATCTCTACTCCAGTAGTTACGACACCTACCTTTAGTGTTTCCGCTGGAGTCTATACTCTTGCCCAAAGCGTGATGATCTCTACTACCACCCCTGGCTCAACCATCTATTATACAACCGATGGAACTGATCCTAGCACATCAAGCAGCGTCTATATCAATGCTATACCAGTAGATCAGACCATGACTCTCAAAGCCTTTGCCACTGCTGCTGGACATAGCAATTCCCAGATTGCCAGAGCGGACTATGTGATCAACATTGCCGTTCCTACAGTTGCCACACCTAGCTTCAACCCTCCTGCTGGAGTCTATACCGCTACCCAAAACGTAGTGATCAGCAGTGCTACCGCAGGAGCAGCAATACGCTATACCACCGATGGCAGTGAACCTACGCAAACGCATGGTACGCTTTACAGTGCCCCAGTAGTGGTATCCTCCTCTCAGACGATCAAAGCGATTGCCTATCTGGCAGGACACAATAACTCGCTGGTAGCCTCCGCTTCCTATGCCATCAATATCTCTACTCCAGTAGTTACGACACCTACCTTCACACCTGCTGCTGGTATCTATACTCTTGCCCAAAGCGTAATGATCTCTACTACCACCCCTGGCTCAACCATCTATTATACAACGGATGGAAATGATCCAAGCACATCCAGTAGCGTCTATATCAACGCTATACCAGTAGATCAGACCATGACGCTCAAAGCCTTTGCCACTGCTGCTGGACATAGCAATTCGCAGATTGCCAGAGCGGACTATGTGATCAACATTGCCGTTCCGACAGTTGCCACTCCTAGCTTCAACCCTCCTGCCGGAGTCTATACCGCTACCCAAAACGTAGTGATCAGCAGTGCTACCGCAGGAGCAGCAATACGCTATACTACCGATGGCAGTGAACCTACGCAAACGCATGGCACACTTTACAGTGCCCCAGTAGTGGTATCCTCCTCACAGACGATCAAAGCGATTGCCTATCTGGCAGGACACAATAACTCGCTGGTAGCCTCGGCTTCCTATGCCATCAATATCTCTACTCCAGTAGTTACGACACCTACCTTCACACCTGCTGCTGGTTTGTATAGTTCTGCGCAGACTGTAATTATCAATACCTCCACCGTTGGAGCAACTATTCGCTATACGACCAATGGTACCGATCCTTCAGAGACCAATGGCAGTATCTATATCTCTCCAATAGTGATCGATGCCAATACAACTCTCAAAGCAATTGCCTACTTAGCTGGTTATACTACATCTGCTATCAATACAGGTAATTATGTGATCGTATATCCTACCGTAAGCACACCCACCTTCACTCCAGTAGCAGGTGTTTATACTTCAGCTCAAAGCGTTTTAGTATCTACTACCACAGCTGGGGCTACTATTCGCTACACGCTGGATGGTACCAATCCCAGCCAGACGGTGGGAACTATCTATACAGATCCGATAGCCATTGATCAGACTACCACTATCAAAGCGATAGCCTATCTGGCGGGATATAACAACTCGCTGGTAGCCACAGCCTCTTATGTGATCAATATCACCGTTCCAACAGTAGCCACACCTGTCTTTACACCGGAAGCTGGAATATATAGTTCTCCTCAGACGGTCAATATTACCACCTCAACTGTTGGCGCAACAATCCGTTATACCACGGATGGAAGTGATCCTACTGAGACAATTGGTATGCTCTATTCAGCTCCGATTACCGTCAATGCTTCTCAAACCATCAAAGCTATTGCCTATTTGGCAGGATATAATAACTCATTGGTTGCGACAGCATCCTATGTGATCAACATTGTTGTGCCCACCGTTGCCAATCCAGTGTTTACTCCTCCTGCTGGCATCTATGATTCTGCGGTTAGTGTAGTGATTACCTCTGCGACCCCCGGAGCCAGCATCCGCTATACCATTGATGGCACTAATCCCTCAGAGATAAGTGGAACTCTTTATACTGATCCGATTATTGTAGAGAGCAGCAGAACCATCAAGGCGCTAGCTTACCTGAATGGATACGAAAATTCGCAGGTGATCTCATCTCCTTACTTCATCAATATCTCGGTACCCACAGTAGCAACCCCTACCTTCAATCCTCCTGCTGGAGTTTATAACAGCGTACAGACGGTTGCTATTAGTACCAGTACGGCTGATGCGACAATCCGCTATACTACGGACGGCAGTGATCCCGGAGTAGGTATTGGTTTTGTCTATACAACTCCTATCACAGTCGCTACCACACAAACAGTGAAAGCGATTGCCTTCAAGACAGGATTTACAAATTCCCTGATCGGCTCTGCCAGTTATGCCATAACCATCCCTGTGGTGGAAGCTCCAGTCTTTACACCTCCAGCCGGTACATATACCACACCGCAGAGTGTAGTAATTAGTTCTGCAACTCCAGAAGCAGCTATCCGCTATACCATTGATGGAACAGACCCATCTGAAACGGTGGGCTTGGTTTACAACGGAGCGATCCCTGTTTCATCCTCGCAAGTGATCAAAGCCATAGCTTTCAAGCCGGGATTGACCAATAGCCAGATTGTTTCCGCAAGCTACAACATAACGGGAACAGTCACTCTACCCATAGCGCTGTTTAATCCCATTCCCGGTACCTATCAGACCTCGCAAAGTGTAATCTTGAATAACGCTACCAATCCTGCGGGAGCGGTGCTACGTTATACAACCAATGGCAGTGATCCTGATGAACTCTCAGCATCTTATACTACGCCGATTGTGCTTCCTCTTAATAGTAGCACCACGATAAAAGTGAGAGCCTACTCCCCAGGTTGGATCCCCAGCGAAATAGTAAGTGGTACCTACATCATTACTGGTCAGGTAGCACAGGTGCAGATTTCTCCCAATGGTGGAGACTTTACGGAACAGGTTCAGATGACCCTTTCCACGACGACACCATCTGCTCAGATCAGATACACCATAGATGGGACAGATCCCACTCCTACTGTGGGTATTCCATATACTGCACCCGTAGGTGTAAATGCTAACACTGTGATCAAGGCAATTGCATACAGGACAAATTGGACAAGCTCGGTGATTAGCCAGGCAAACTTCCAGTTCAACACTCAGACTCCTGTATTCTCCATCAATGCAGGTACCTATACCACCGCGCAAACCTTGGCTCTTAGTACTCCTACTGCCAATGCTTCTATCCGTTATACAACCGATGGAACCGATCCCACTCCAACCGTGGGAACGGTCTATTCCGCTCCGATCAGCATATCGCAAACTCAGACAATCAAAGCCATTGCCTATCGCGGTGGATGGAACAATTCTCCCGTGATCAGCAACACCTATGTGATCACCGGTCAAGCAGCCATAGCTGTTCCAACCTTCAACCCTGCAGGTGGTTTGTATTACACTGCCCAGACGGTAAGCATAAACCAAAGCACTCAGCCTGCCTCAGCGGTTATTCGTTATACCTTGGATGGCTCAGACCCCAATGAAAGCTCTCCTGTTTATAGTGCTGGAATTGCATTGAATCTAAACACGACTACTACGATTCGGGCAAGAGCTTTTGCTGCGGACTGGGAGCCCAGCCCGATCTATCAGGCAAGCTATCAAATCACCGGTACTGCACAAATTCCAGACCCTGTTTTCAATCCAGCGGCTGGGTTGTATCAGACGGCACAGGTGGTTTCGATCAACGTATCCAATGTCTTCCCTGCCGGGGCGACCATTCATTATACTATGGATGGCACTGAGCCAGATGCCTCATCTCCTGTGTACAACAATCCGATAGTTCTGGCGACCAATAGCCAAACCACTATCAAAGCGAAAGCATTCAAGGAGAATTGGCTACCCAGCGCTACCTATACGGCAGATTATACGATTACCGGAACGATCGTCTGGAATGATGGACCTCGTTTTGATCCCATACCTGGAGTATATCAGAGTGCTCAGGAAGTTGGCATCATTGCGCTTCCCAATCCTAGCTCAGCAATCGTTCGTTATACTACAGATGGCAGCGATCCTACAGAAGCATCTGCCGAATACACCACGGCAATCAGTATCCCTCTGAATACTCTGCTTGTTACCATCAAAGCCAGAGCTTTTAGAACTGATTGGCTACCCAGCGAAATCATCAGTGGAACCTATACGGTAACAGGACAAGTAGAATTGGCAGAGAATCCTTTCTTACTCGCCCCCGGCTTGTATTATACAGCTCAAAACCTTAGCCTTGCCAGTCCGGTGCTCCCCGCTGATGCAACCATTCGCTATACCATCAATGGTGAAGACCCAGATGCCCTGTCTCCAGCCTACACAGCTCCGATTGCTTTGAGTGCTCCCGGGGACTATCAAATCAAGATTCGCGGCTTTGCCTTCAATTGGACAGATAGCCCTGTCTTTACTGCTCTCTATAGGATTACGGGAACGGTGCCAGACCCAATCTTCTCACATACGCCAGCGGTTTATGACACTGCCTTTGTGCTCACTATCAGCGTTCCGATGGAATCCGCAAGTATCCGCTATACTCTCGACGGTTCAGAGCCAGATGAGAACTCAGCACTGTACAGTGAGGGGATTCAAATTGCAGATTTCACGCAGAACCTAGTAGTAAAAGCCAAAGCCTATAGGACAGATTGGCTGCCCAGCACATTGGTAGAAGGCACATATTCCGTGCTCAGGTTACCCATCAACGTAAGAGCATATTCCTATGCTGGATACATAAGGGTTATTTGGAATTCGCCCGTGGTAGCAAAACAATTGAATGGATTCAATGTTTACCGTCGCCGGATTGGTGATAACGTATATTCCATGATCAATTCTACGCTGGTAACCACTTATCAGGATTCAATCTACTTCTACGATGACTACTCCATCCAAAACAACCAATCATATCAATACTATGTGCGTGCTGTTTACAACGGGCAGGAAAGTAACCCCAGCAGCACCACAACAATCATATATCAAATCCAGGATCTATTCATTAGCGATGTTACGCGGGCATATCCAAATCCCGCTGAGTCCTCAACAAAAATCCAAGTTATACTAAGCCGAAACGAGAACGTTCAGATTTCAGTAAGTATCTTTGACTTTGCAGGTAAGAAAGTGAGGACGATAAACGTTCCCACTACTACGGCAAACCTCATTGAAATACCTTGGGACTTGAAAACGGATAGCGGAACGAAGGTGGCGCGAGGTGTCTATTTTGCCAGAATTGTGGCAAATGATGGAGTTAACCGTGCCGAAAGAGTCATCAAGATCGCAGTGAAGTAAGGGAGGAGAAAATGAAAAAGAATATGTTAAACTTCGATCCTAGCCTCGCCAAGAAAACCATGCTGATTGCTATAGTTCTCCTCATGTTTGCAGTAAGTGCATTCGCCCAAGAAAATAATTCTGGCGCTGCTTATATCCGCATGGGTATAGGCGCAAGGATTTTGGCGATGGGCAATGCCGGAACTGCTACCAGCAAAGATATTACTTCTGCATACTGGAATCCAGCAGGACTATACAACATGAAGGATATCGAATATTCTTCCATGTACAACATGAACATGGGTCATGACCGAAGCTACAAATATGCTGCCATTGGCAAGAGATACTCATTTGGGTCTCTTGCCCTCAATTGGGTAAATGCTGGAGTAGGGGATGTCGAAGGAACGGATAACTTCAATCAGCCTACCGGTTTCTTTGGCTATAGTGAACACAATATTGCCCTCAGCTATGCCAATGCTTACCACAAGGTACAATATGGCATCACTCCCAAGCTCTATCTATCATCGATGGATGGTGAGACAAAAAGTGGCTTTGGACTCGATCTCGGTCTCAAGTACGATGTTAACCAATACCTCGTTGCCGGTTTGATGGCTCGAGATATCTACGGAAAAGTGGATGACGATAAAGTTCCATATCAGATGTCCTTGGGTATCACTGCATATCCCTTTATCGGAATCACCCTTGCCGGAGACCTGATCATGGAGGAAAAAGAAGACCCTACTTATGCCGTTGGAGCAGAGTATTGGACTTCCATTGGCAAAGATCCCGAAGCAGACTCCAAATTAAGTGTTCTCAATGTTTCGGAAAAGAATACCTGGCAAGAAGTGTTTGGAAGCGCTCAAACGGGTATTCGGGTTGGTTTTACCGATGGAAAATTCTCTGTGGGCAGCGGGCTTAAGCTCAAAAACCTTCAGCTAGATTATGCCTTTAGGATCAATAACCACGAGATTTTCAATGATGATCATATCATTTCTCTTACCATGCGGTTTTAAACCAAGGTGGAGCAGTATATGAAACAGATTATCATTTTCCTCCTACTGAGCATGACCGTCCTCGCCTTGTTTGCAATTGGCTTGCAAGGCGAAAGATATGCCACCGATGGCGTGGAGTTCTTCCAGCGCGGAGATTATAACAATGCCATTAAATCTTTCCTCTTGGCAGACCGCGCTGCCGATGGCAAGAAAGCCGAATACACTTTCTGGCTGGGAAGATTGCATGTCGCAATAGAAGACACACTCAATGCCAAACGCTGGCTCAATGTCTATTTGGATACCAAGGATAAGACATTTAGATTTGATGCTGAAGCATATCTCGAAATCCTAAATCGGCAAACCCTGATCTTTGAAAAAGTAAGTCTCAGAGATATGCCAAAGTATATCAATAGCCGCAATTCGGATTATGGCGCGGTCGTTTCTCCTGCTGGAGACTACCTGTATTTCAGCTCTTTGAGACCCACCCGCTATGATAAAGAAAACATCTTCAGAGCGGAACGACTCAACAATATGTGGGGCAAACCTGTTCCCGTAAACGAGCTCAATACAGACAAAAACGAAGCGATAGGTTCCTTCTCAAACGATGGAAAAACCGCATATCTCTTTGGAAACTATGAGCGTGGTAAGCTTGATGGTGATATCTATATTAGCAATTGGAACCGCAATTGGGAATCACCGGTTAATCTCGGTACTGTCAATACTGATCTTATTGAACTGCAACCCATGGTTTATGAAGACAGCCTCTTGTTTTTTGTCTCCACCCGCAACGGTGGTCTAGGGGGAACAGATATCTGGGTTAGCGAAAATAAAGGAGGTTCCTGGCAAGAACCGATCAATCTTGGTCCCATTATCAATACCCCACAAAACGAACAAACACCCTTCCTCGATTGGGATGGCAAGACCCTCTTTTTTGCCTCCACTGGACATGCTGGCTTTGGCGGTTTTGATATCTTCAAAGCGGTAAAGATTGGTGATGCTTGGACGGATTGGTCTTTGCCAGAAAATTTGGGGCTTCCCCTAAATTCGATCAAGAACGATAGGTATTTCTATCGCATCAAAGGCACAAATGAAGTCTTTATCTCTTCAGACCGAAAGTCTGAAGGCTTTGAAAATATCTTTTCTGCTTTTGTGTCTTATGCTCCTCGCGAATACCAGATTGTTGATGCGACTACCGGAAAGAAAATCACGATTTTTGATGATGAAAAAAAGCCCGAACTCTCTGTTTCCGATACAGGAGAAGTTATCCCAGAACCAGTTCCCAGATTTGTTAGTTTTCGCGGCACTGTGATGGATGAGGACGACAAACCTCTTAGTGCTGATGTTCAGTTTTCCTATCTCACAGACGGTTCCAAACAACAAGACATAGCGTCTGCCAAAGAAGACGGATCATTTGAAGTAAAGCTTCCTTATGCAGAACGTTATACCGCTACCGTCAATCTCGATGGCTGTTTCTTGCATTCACAAGAGATCCCAGCCCCCAAAGATGACGAAGTAGTGGAAATAAACATCACCCTCCAAAAGATGGCAGTGAAAAAGGTCTTTGTCTTCAATAATATCCAGTTCGAATTCGAAAGCTCCGTTCTCACCAAAGATTCCTATCCCATCTTAAACGAGATTGCTCTCACCTTGCTCAATAATCCCGATGTCAAAGTAGAGATTTCCGGACACACCTGCAATATGGGCACAGCCAAATACAACCTCAAGTTATCAGACCTCAGAGCTGCGGCTGTGGTGGAATATCTTCTCTCCAAAGGCGTCGAAAAAGAACGTATGATCTCCATTGGCTATGGACTTACCAAACCCATCGCACCCAATGATAAGATCGCCAATCGCCAAAAGAACCGCAGGGTCGAAATCAAAGTACTAGAAAACAATAAATAAAAAATCTAATCAATACATCTATACCTATCCCGGGTTTCATAGAATTGAAATCCGGGATTTGTTTCGTTGATCCGTAAATGCAGATTATGTTGGATGCTATGACATTTACATG
>Ga0209835_1000681_pt1 | contig 21194 bp, 25 predicted proteins | sample LakKivwa52mmetaG_FD_184138 | JGI IMG/M metagenome (GOLD analysis project Ga0209835, IMG submission 184138) | Anoxic lake water microbial communities from Lake Kivu, Rwanda to study Microbial Dark Matter (Phase II) - Lake Kivu water 52m metaG... | ecosystem: Environmental > Aquatic > Freshwater >...
TGGTTTGATGATTACCTCGCGCCGCTTCTGCAATCTGCAATCGAAGCGAAGTATGTTGGCATTACATCAGATAAGACATTGCGCATGAGCAGTGACTACTGCGAAGCTTTCCAGTTGCTCGCATCGCGACCAGTAGGCGGCAAGTATGAGATGAAAGCCGACTGCCGCAATGGTCTGCTTCATGTACTTGAACTCCTGCCAGAGGACCACGACACGGTGACTGGCAATGAGATCGCGGCACGGCTGGAAAAGACTGTTGAACCTGCCGCGATGATGCTAGCTCTTGGATTCTAATAACCTACTGCCGCACTATGCTATTACAGATGGTGCGGCATTTTCTTATCCTAAGATTTCACATAGAATCTATCTGCAAATGACTTCTCTAACAAAAGCAATTGCAAATATGTTCTATAAGTTTCAGATACACCAGGATGTTAGGATACAATCCTATTATCCTATTATCCTATTATCCTATTATCCTAAAGTGTTTTTGGGGTATCTTATGGGGGGTGACTTATCCACAGGCTAACTGTTAGATTGTGGATAACTATTACCTATTACTACCATATAATATATATCATCTATTATTTATAGTGGGGTATATATTATTATTAATTTTTAAAAGGGGGTATTATTGTGCTAAGTAATATAGGGGTATATATGGTAGTTATAGATAATGTAATAAATGCTAGTAGTATTGGGAGAGGGCATTGACATGCCCATAAGGTATGGGGTAAAATCGGTTAGGATAATAGGATTGTAGGACATTATCCTAATTTGTTGTTTTTCTGAATCTATTACAATGTAAAGAAAGCGAGAAAATCATGCAAACATTATCAGTTACTAAGATCGACAACGAATCAACATTTGACTCTGTTTTAGAAATTAAATTAGTATCATATACTATTATAGATGTGCGTCATGCTAATGGATTAGGTGTTAGTATAACTCAATTCATATTTGATACATATAATTCAGGTGGCTGGACTTGTAATTGTTCTCACGATTGCTGTGGTCATTGGGCATCATTTGTATTAAGTATTTCCTTTATTCGTAAAGGACTAGCAGCAGTAACAGTTAGACATATAACGAATGTGTAATTTCATTTCATTGTAAAGGTAAAGGAAACTATCATGGCAAAGATATCTAAAATGGCAGCATTTTGCATTATTCTTGCAGATCAAAATTCTTATCTGTGCTCCTGTGGTTATATACTATCAGAGGGTAAAATGTGGGTAAATAATAGAATGGATCATATGAAAGAGTGGAACGATTCTTTTCGATTGTGTAATGGGGATTATATTAAATATCAAAATGGTCGTTGGCATTATGTTTCTTATATGATTTGAATCTATTACAATGTAAAGAAAGCGAGTCTATAATCATGGCAAAGATACTATGTTCTTATAGCTCACTGTATTATCAATGTGAGCATTTTCCAATTCATCTAACACAAGGTGAATCCCATCATCCAATATTTGACGCACCATTGAAGAAATTATGGAAGATATTTCCTAAATGGCAAACTGGTGAATTAGATTCTGTATCATCCTATCTTTACTATCTTTCTCTATTGAAATCAACAGAGCTAGTAGAATTTAGAGTTGCAGCAGCATACACAGAAATGACAGATAGAATAGTTGCATCAAATATGGAAGAATTATTTGGTGTAATTGGTAATATTGTAAGTGTAAGAAATCCAAGAGTTGTATTTCCTCGATTTGTAATTTCACCTGACACGAAATCATTAGGGAATAGCAAACATTGGATTGAATTGTGGAAATCTGTATATGAAGATTTCACTAATGGACTAAAATCAGATGATATTAGAACTAATCTCCAGAGGCGTGAAGCTGTATTGGAGAAACTAATTAAAAATCCTGCCTTGAAACCAGAAAGATATGCTCACCTACTTGCACAATGGGCATCAATTGCAGGAAATTTTCCAGATTCTCTCACATCTATCAATGGTAACTCAATACCATTAAATGAATATTGGCAAGATATCATCTGCAAATGCTATAAGCAGATTGATATCATTCAAATACCAGAATCAGATCTAATTGAATTACTAGAACACTGTGAGACTGAGATTGATCTTGGTTCTATATTCTCTTACAATCTCTTTACCACATTAAGAGAAGGATTAGAAACCATACGTGGTTTCTTTGGTATTGGTTCTCCCACATTCTCAATTCTAGGTTCAGATTCAGATGTTGGTGATTCTAATCTCCAACTACTAATTGCATCTGCGCCAATAACTGAACCTAAGAGGACAGAATATCCCACTGAATTTGCTTTTATTAAAGCAAGAATGAAATGGTCGCTTGCAATTGCATCATCCCAAAGCAATTCCAATAATGGTGGAGAATCCAAATGAACTCAATTGCACAAATTGAATCGCATTTTAATGCAAATCAAAAAGAACTATTCGAATCTCCTTATTGTGAATATGATAGAATGGTAATTAGAAATGGTATTCGATTTTATACTACTCAGTGTATTTCAATACCAGCTCCAGTTACATTGAAATACTTTCAATACTATAAACTATTTTACCATAGTGCCTCATACATTGTGGAAGAAATACAAGCAGGTATTATTGAAAAAGATGGTATTGCATTTAAAGTAAAATACCATAAATCTCTTACTCGTGGTAAAATCCTATGGAATCAGCAACATAATCCATTTGCACAATACAGGCTCTCTTTCAGAGCACCAAAGAGTGAGTATAATATTGATCCAATTGTAATTATCTCTGAATGTGAGAATTGAAATGACAAAACTATCTGAACTATTAGCTGCAGCAAAAGCTGCAAGACTTATAAAAGAGAAAGGAAATCAAAATGAGCAGTCAGGACGGAATGTTGATATTGGATATAATCAATCTAATATCGGGAGTAGTGATGGCAATAACGGAACTAGCACCAGCACCAATTCAACCACCAATTCAACCACCAATTCAACAACAATCCATACCGGAATCGGAAAACATGGAGAATCAATTGAATACAATTCCGAACAGTGGCAATTCATTCAAACAGTTCTCAGTGGAAAATCCTGCATCCTCATTGGAGCCGCAGGAACAGGTAAAACCACAAGTACAAGAGGAGCAATCTCAGAACTATTGAGAACTAAATACATTCCAAAGATAGAAGATCATCATAAATACCTTTCCTCAAATGCACCATCAATTGTGGCAGTATCATATACTCGCCGCGCAGTAATGAATCTTAAACAAGCATTGCCTCCAGAACTTAAAGACAATGCAATTACAATCCATAAGTTATTGGAATATCAACCTAATTTCTACGAAGTATTTGATGAGGAATCAGGTGAGTATAAAAAGACAATGCGATTTGAACCAAATAGAAATCAATACAATAAATTACCAGCATCAATTCGTACAATTATCATTGATGAATCATCAATGGTATCTGTTGATCTATTCCATCAAATCTGGACAGCATTAGAATCACCATCGAATGTACAATTTATCTTTCTTGGTGATATTCAACAATTGCCTCCTGTATTTGGCAGTGCAATTCTTGGATTCAAAATGCTCAAGCTTGAAACAATTGAACTAATCCAAGTATATCGTCAAGCATTGGAATCTCCAATCATTAGGCTTGCACATCGCATCCTAAGTGGTAATCCTATACTGGAAAAAGAATTACCTACTTGGGAAGTTCCAAAACAATTAAAACTTCATCCATGGAAGAAGAAAATCCATCCTGATTCTGCATTACTAACTATTGCAGCATTCTTTAAACAAGCATTTGATGCTGGACATTATGTACCAGATTCAGATATGATTCTAATTCCATTCAATAAAGCATGTGGTACTGATGAATTAAATAAACATATTGCATCTCACATAGCCAAGAAATATGGATCAATGGTATATGAAGTAATTGCAGGTTACAATAAGCATTACTTCAGAGTAGGTGAAAAGATTCTCTATGAAAAAGAGGATGCTACAATCATTGACATAAAAAGAAATCCTGTATATTCTGGCAAATGGCCGCAATCTCCAAGTATTAAAATGAACTATTGGGGAGATTTACAAGAAGATGAAGAGGATAATTTTGAACTAGGATCATCCTCGTCAGTTAGTGATGGAGAAACAGAAGAAGATGTTGATGCAATGCTAGAAGCACTGGCAAATTCAGATGTAGAAGATCGAGTAAGAGAAGCATCTCATATTCTCACAATACGACTTAATGATTCAGAACGTGAAATAGAAGTAAAATCAGCAGCAGAGATTAATGCTCTAGTTCTATCCTATAGTCTAACTGTACATAAATCACAAGGATCAGAATGGAAAAAAGTATATCTAATTATTCATAACTCACATAACACAATGATTCAAAGAGAGCTATTATATACTGCTTGCACTAGAGCAAGAGAGGAATTGTATGTAATCTGCGAGCCTGATTCATTTGAGAAAGGAATTAAATCACAAAGAATTAAAGGTAATACATTAGCAGAAAAGAAAGAATTCTTCTGCGGTAAATTACAAGCAGGTGAAGATCAATATCTTACAGAAATGGGGATTACAAAATGACACAATATCTTAAAGATAATACAGATATAATTGAAGATGCTACAAAAAAACTTGCCTCTACATGGTATATATCACAAAATGCAGCAGATGCAGTATTTAAAGCGGGTATGGCTTTTACACTCATACTGATTGAATCAGAGTATGATTCAGAACTTGTACAAGAAATAAAACAATTTCTTAAAGGATAAAATAAAATGAATCGCGATCATTACAATGACAATATTCAAATACAAAACAGAATGAATACATTATCTCATACATCATCACTGCGGCGAGAAGAATCTCAGAAAGCAGCAACTCTTGCAAACCAAGGATGTAAGTGTGGTAATTGTTTCTATTACCTAAGTAAATTACAATCAGGTAATTGTATCTTAAAAAAGAAAACAATTAATCCATACAACATCTGTTACTTACATCTTGAGAGAGTCAATATTAATCTGTAAAATTTTGCCCCTTGACACTCAGCCGTAGGGCTGATAATATGCAAACTCCTCTCGAAAGAGAGGCACTTCTAGAAGTATCAACCTTGTAGTACAAACCTTTCTTAATAGAGGAAATTCAAATGAACGATCAAGTCCAATCTGTGCAAGCCAATTTCGACAACACCGTGGATGTTAAGGAATTTAAATTCCATTTCAAAACTCAGAAAGATAAAGATTCTGGTATTGAAACCAAGCGTCCCACCGTTGAATTGAAACTTCCGATTCCTTCAGTCGAAGGTGTTATCAAAGTTTTGGAAGCTGGTGGAAAGCAACTGGAATTGCTGCTTACTGCTGTTCAAGATATTGTTATTGCTCAAGCTCGTAGCATTCTGAGTGAGAATGACAATATGACTGGTGATACTTTCCCAATGGATCAAGTAAGTTGGGATTTTATTGCCAATATGCCGGAAGCAGAAAAGCGTGGCCGTGGTATTCCCAAGGAAATGTGGGAAGAATTTGCTGCTGATTATATTGAAGTTATGCCTGCTGTTACTGGCAAAACTACGGAACAAGTTGCACTTGCAGCTAAACTGTTCCTTAATAAGTTCCAGCAAGTTAAGACCAATAAGCCTGTCATTGGTAAGCTGCGTGAACAACTGGCAATTTACACCAATAACAGCAAGCAAGCTGAGAATTTTGCTGATTGCATCAAGTTCCTTGATGAGAAAGCTGAAGCTCTCCTGCAAGCTGATGAAACTGCACTGTTGGCAAATCTTTGATGTAATTTTCGGGTCTCCTTGCTAGTCTAGCTTTGCTGGTTTCTAGGACTAGGGAATCAAAACAAAGAAACCAGCATCCATACCACATCACCATATTTATACCAGTATAATGATGTGGTATGGAGCAGAAAGAAGTAAAAGAACCAAGGTATTACCAACCGCAAACATCTAAATATCTTCCAATATGGAATGCACTTAAGAATGATAAACAGTGCAGACTTACTGCCCCTCCAATTTACCATAAAACTATTATAAAGATGGTAAAGAATCGTAGAGATAAAGATACTGCATTCTTGTTTGACCTATCAGAGCAGCATCTTACTCATCACATTAAGTATAAAGTATCAGGCTCAGTAATACATTTCAAACTAATCATTGAAGCCACACTAAGAGGATTATAATATGTCATTACAATCATTACAATCAGATGGTATTTCTCCAGATCTACAAATGAAAATCGCATCACTACAAGATGCTATTCTTTCTACTCATCCTACAATGCCAATCCTTCTAAAAGAAATCCATACCATACTGAAGAATGATCCTAGTAATGTCACATTATTGGGAGAGGATGAGATTGCCATCATTGTATCTGGTCTTAAGCAACAAACAAAGGTAGCTATTACTGAATCAGCTACTAAAAAGAAAGTATCTCTCAAAGGTGTAAGTATTGCTGATCTCTAAAGTAATTGACTATGAGCTTACAAGCCGTAGTTTATTGCCATCTGCGTTTGGCAAATAATATATCGTTTCAAGATTATAAATTATTTGCAGATTGGCTAGGATGCTATAACTACATCTTACCAGCACAAAGAGTAACGATACCTAAACTTATTCCTGCGATTGCAATATATCTTAGTGGTGATTTATCTACACTGTTTGATAAAACATTTGCAATTGACACAAACTTCAATTCACTCATTCAGAAAGAGATACTACAGTGGATATTAGACTCAGAAGTTTATCATACTCATCGCTTCTGACACTTCATTCGTGCCCGCGCAAATACCAATTGAAAAGACTGAACTCTGAAATCAATGAAACTGATGATGTATTTTCAGGGGTAACATTTGCATTTGGTCATGTGGTAGGTCTTGGTATTCAAGAATATATTACCCATCACGACGTAGATAAAACATATTGGGAATGCTTCCTAATGTGGGAACCTGATCTACTGGCAGATAATCCAAAACAAAACAAATCATTCTGGTCTGCAATGGCAGCAGTAGATAGATTTATTTCCATGTGCTTATCTGGTTTCCTAAAAGATTGGGAACTCTGTTATTATCAAGATCAACCAGCAACAGAACTATCTTTTATCATTGAATTCCCAGATGGTTTTACATACAAAGGATATGTTGATGCAGTATTACAACACAAAGAAACTAAAGAAGTAATGGTTTTAGAAGTTAAGACCACATCTGCATCATCAGTCAATGCTGCCACATACAAGAACTCAGCACAAGCAATTGGTTATAGTATAGTATTGGATACTCTATTTCCAGAACTATCATCTTATCTTGTAAAGTATTTGGTTTATAAATCCAAAGCACAAGATTATGATGTAATGGATTTTGAGAAATCATATCTTGATCGTGCACTATGGATTCGCACACTGCTTCTTGACATTGATACAATTAAAATGTATGAAGAAGCAGGTATCTATCCAATGAGAGGACAATCTTGTAATGAGTTTTACAGAGAGTGCCCTTACTTTGGACTATGTACTCTAGCAACAGATAGAGTTACATCACCATTAACAGATGAAGAAGAAGTAGAAATTGTAAGAAGAAACTCAGAAGATTTTCTAATCACATTGCATCTAAATGATCTCATTCGATCACAACTATCTAAGGAATAAGGAATAAGGAATAAGGAGATATATCATGGCAATCACACAAGTATATAAAACCAGTAATGGTACAACCTGGGATACTAAAACAAAAGCGATTATTGCTGATACACTGGAGCAATCCTCTATCTATATTGAGCAATATAAATTCGCTTCCATAGTAGAAGCAATTGCAGAAAAAATTGTAATTATAAAATACCTAGAGAATGAAGAAGTTAAATCATGAAACTTACATCTGTTACACCTTCCTCAACTCACCGTGTACTTATATTCGGTGCTCCTAAATCTGGCAAGACACAGCTTGCAGCTTCTCTTGCATCTCAATACAAACTTCTTTGGTTTGATTTGGAGAATGGATATGGCACATTACTTAAACTACCAAAGAGTCATCAAGAGAACATCGAGCTTATCCGTATCCCAGATTCAAAAACTTTTCCCATTGCGATTGAGACGATGCTCAAGGTTATTACTGGAAGCAAAGTCACAATATGTGATGAACATGGCAAGGTGGCCTGTCCAATCTGTGCAAAGACTCCTGACTATGAAACCAATTCCACAACGATATCTCTCAAAGAATTAACCAATGATACTGTAGTTGTAATTGACTCTCTATCTCAGCTCTCCAATAGTGCAATCGCATTCATCACAAAGAACCAGCCTGATGATTATAAGATGGACTTCTCAGATTGGGGAAACCTACGCGCAGTGGTGGAAAAGTTTCTTTCACAAGTGCAACAGGCTAGATACAATATAGTCTGTATTTCTCATGAAGAAGAAGTGGAGATGGAAGATGGTCGCAAGAAGATTGTACCTGTATGTGGCTCTTCTAAATCTTCTCGCAATACTGCTAAATATTTTGACCATGTTATATATTGCGAATTGAAAAACCGTAAGCATGTGTCTGCATCATCTACAACATATGCTAATAATATCCTAACAGGATCACGGACTGATGTAGTAATGGAATCACTAGCTAATCCTGATCTGTTTGCAATTTTTTCTCAGAAGCAATCAGCAATTGTAAAACCAATCACACCCGGCCAAACAGCACTTAATTCTCTCAAGGAAGGATTACAAAAGAAATGACTGATACATTAACAGATATTCTAGCAGAACGTGGTTCTCGTTATGGTGAGTTTTCTTCTCACGCTATGATTACACAAGCTATCAAGATAGTAATGGTAGCTTCTCCAAAATGGGAACAGTTATCATATTCCCAAAAAGAATCACTCGAAATGATTGCTCATAAGATCGGGCGCATTTTGAATGGTGATCCAGGTTATTCTGATTCTTGGCACGACATTGCAGGATATGCAAGGCTAGTGGCAGATGATTTGGATAAGCAGCAACAGTAGCAACAGTAGCAACAGTAGCAATACTTCGAAGAAGTACATTCTTAACACTTATTCACACTTACATTCAACATTTACAATCTGAAAGGTAATATAAAATGTCTGAAATCAATCTTGATTCCATCCTTGATTCTTCCATCGACGATCTGGCTGATCTTCCTGAGTTTGCAGTATTTCCTAACGGCGTTCACAAGGTTATCATTGACTTTGAATCCAAGGAAGTTAACAAGCATCCTTGCGTTGAGCTGAAGATGAAAGCAATTGAGACTATCGAACTGGCAAATCCTGCCGCCGATACTCCGCTGGAAGCTGGTGCTGAATCTTCTGTTCTCTTTATGCTGGACAATGAATTCGGCCAGGGTAAATTCAAAGCTATTGTTAAGACTCTTGCAGGTGCAGTCGGCACCAATAAGATTTCTGAAACAGTGGAAGCTGCGAAGGGAATGGAAGTACAAGTGGTTTGCAAAGTGCGCCAAAACAAGGATAAGACACAGTCTTATACTGACATTTCAAAGATCATCGTGTAATTAGTTACACTGAATCAAGAGCCTTCAGTCTCTCACAAGGATTCTGAAGGTTTTTCTTTGAGTGTAAGTAATAGAAAAAGGAGAATATATAAAATGAAATACAGACCATACATGACATTGCAACAAATACATTATTTCCTTTCCCTCTGTGAGAATGACAACCGCGCAGAGACAGAGCCAATTAAAAATAAAACAATACGGGAATTAAAACTATTCCTAGTGAAGAATGATCTTGGTGCTGTTAAACCACAATACATTCCAACACCTAAGACCACAGTAGCAGAGAAACTAGGATTAGATTTAGATTCTCCAGATTTGGAAACAAGACGGGCCGCCGCACATGAACTATGGATGACAAATCCACATCTTTGCACACCAGAAGAAATTAAACAAGCAGAGATTTATCGTTATGAAAATGATCTAATGTCACCAGATGAAGAAGCTACATTTGAGGAGAAGATGTAATGTGGGAACAGCTACTTACAAAACACCAGCACAAAGATCCATCCAAGACGTACTTTCAACAGAAAGCAATTGAGCGTGAGCGTGCTAAAAGAATTGCAAATGGTTCAGATTTTAATTGCCGTGTTGCACAGGTAATAGATTTAATTAGGCAGCATGATTTCCCTGATGGAATTTCAGCAGCACAGCTATCCAAATTGATGGGATACAGATCAGAATATATTGTAAAAATCTTAATAACTGTCAGAGAAACAGGACAAGTAGTAGTTGAGAAAAGAAAAGAACTACTAAATGGTACATATCATTGGCGTAACTATTACTATTATAAAGTAAAGTAAAGTAAAGTAAAGTAAAGTAAAGTAAATGGAAAATTCTAAGCGCCTTTTATTCGTAGGGACTCCACAAGATAAGGCATACCTGCCGCGCCTAAAGCCTCACATTGGCACTGCATCTTGTGCAGTAATACTAGAGACTCCTTCTACATTATATGAACTGTCTAAGATTGCAGAAGCTAAGAATGCAGATGCAATCATTACTACTTCTCCAGCATTGCTTCATAAATTAGTTCAGACAGCTGGCCGCCGCAAACCATCCATTGATAACTATGCTGGTTCTTTATTTACCTCAAACAACAGAGAGATAGTATTCATACATCCTCTTGAGCATCTTATTACTGTACCTTATGGCGGCTTTCTTGCATCTCGTTACATCAGTAAACTAACTAATAGAAAAGCTTGGAAGAAATACCAACCATTCAATTGGACATTAGCTGAGCCATCTAACATTGAAGATATATTTAGGAGATACCAAAGTGCATACGCGATTGCAGTCGATATTGAAACCTTTTCTGATCCTCTTAGCATCCGTTGCGTCGGTTATACTGCTATCTTTCTTGACGGCAGTTTTCATTCTACTGTCATTCCGTGTGATTCAACCTTCAATCTTACTTGGATTCGAAAGTTCAACTATGAATTGCAGGCACCTAAGCTCCTTCAGAATGGAAAATACGACAACTCGTACTTATCAATGTACAACGCAGTTCTATACAACTATCTTTGGGACACAGCCACTCTCTTTCACAGTTGGTATTCAGAACTCCCAAAAGACCTCGCGTCGTTGAATAGCTTCTGTGTTCGTGAGTCAATGTATTGGAAAGATCTAGCAGACACATCAGACTTGCAGCAATACTATCTTTACAATGCAAAAGATACTTATGCAACAGCTTGTGTATGGTTAAGTATGATGGCAGAGATGCCGCAGTGGGCGCTAGATAATTATGCAAATGAATTTCCTCTGTTATTTCCATGCCATCTGGCTGAGATGACTGGCATAAAAAGAGATGTACCCTCATTGAGTATCCAGTGTAAAGAAGTAGAATCATCAATTGCATCCAAGAATGCCTCCCTTTCAAAACAACTAGGTGTTGCATCATTCAATGTAAACAGCCCCGTGCAGATGAAAGAACTACTGGCAATACTTGGATGTAAAGATCTTGAATCAGCTGATGCAAAGAATCTAGCAAAAGCAAAATTGCGCCATCCTCTTAATGCACATATCATTAACCAAGTATTAGAAATTCGTAAGGAGAGAAAACTTGTCAGCACCTACCTCACCCCAGGAAAAGAATACAAAGGAAGAATCTTATATTCTCTTAATCCGCATGGAACCGACACCGGAAGGCTTGCAAGTAAAGAGCATCATTTTTGGTGCGGACTCCAAATCCAAAATATTCCAAGAGGGTTTGTTGTTAAGCGAACCTTTATTGCAGATGATGGATTCCGCATCGCAGAATGCGATCTCGAACAAGCTGAATCCAGAGATACTGCCCATATTGCAGGGGATGAGAATCTCATTAGATCTGTCTCAGGCGATAAAGATTTTCACTCTCTCAACGCCTCGGCGTTTTTTGGAGTACCTTACGATAGCATCTACGATGATGCAAAGGGAAAAACAAAAGACAAATCTCTCAGAGATTTAGCAAAGAGAGTAAACCACGGCGCAAATTATAACATGGGAGCTGGGGTTCTAGTAGAGACAATGGGAGAAGATAAGATTGCACAGGCTGCAAAGATTCTAAAACTCCCACGCCTCTGGACTTACAAGCAAATTGCTGAGTATCTATTAGGTCAATTCCATAAAACATATCCAGCTATTTCTAAAATCTATTATCCAGGAGTTATTCATGAAGTCACTACCAGTAAGAGATTACACTCCACTGCCATTCACAGCTGCGAGTACCAAGCATCTAGTAACGGGTGGACTCGTTATTGCTTCGACGATCCTAGTAAGTCTAAGTCTGCTCTTAATGCTTATGTAGCACATCCGCCGCAATCGCTTAATGCGATGACTCTCAACAAAGCTTTCATGAAAGTATTCTATGAAATCGCGATCCATCCCGATCACAGACATAATTTTAAACTCCTCGCCCAGATACATGATTCGATACTATTCGAATTTAGGGAAGGTCATGGGTATCTGGCAGAAAAGGTCAAACAATGTATGGAAATCAGTGTCAGTATCAAAGGATACGATGGAAAAACTAGAGAGTTTACTGTACCTGCCGCTCTCAAAGCGGGAGAAGATGGTAACGGAAGTCTTAACTGGGGAAGTACAGAAGCGTGAATGTTTGAAGTAGATACGGGAGATACGGGAGGTACTTGAAAAGTAAACTAATATGAGAGAAGATTTCATTTCATCCTATTTAGCATACATAGGTGAATCTGAATCTCCCACAACATTTCATCGGTGGTCTTGCCTTGCAATTCTTGGCGCTTGGCTTGGCCGCCGATACTCGTTTCAGCATGGACATTTCACAGTTGCTTCTAACTTATATGTTATGCTGATGGGAGGCGCAGGTTCGCGCAAATCTACTGCAATTAAAATAGCAGCTAATCTAATAAGAAAAGCTGGATATGATTCAATAGCAGCAGAGAGAAGTACCAAAGAGAAATTCTTAATGGATTTAGCAGGAGAAGGTTCCATTGAGGATACTAAAGATTTAATGGAACAAAATCTATTTGGTGATGCAGATCATATCTCAGAACTGCTAGTTGCAGCAGATGAATTCAATGTTTTTATTGGTAATGGTAATATAGAATTTCTTTCACTACTTGGCACACTATGGGATTACTCAGGTAAGTTTGAGGATAGAAAGAAAAATTCTAAATCATTATCAATAGTTGATCCAACAGTTTCAATTCTAGCAGGTAACACAGCAACAGGTTTCTCACTTGCATTTCCAGCAGAAGCAATTGGTCAAGGCATTTTTAGCAGACTGATTCTTATTCATGGCGAAAAAACTGATAAACGAATTACATTTCCAGAGCCTCCTTCACAAGACACAGAAAGATTACTAATAGATATACTACATGCTATTCGTCAAGTTGCCTCTGGTAATGCAGTACTATCAGCAGATTCAAAGAAAATGCTAGATGCAATTTACAAATCATGGCGCGGCATAGAGGATGTTAGATTTGAATCATATGGTAATCGCCGCTTCTCTCAATTATTAAAACTGTGTCTATTGTGTAGTGCTGCTGCATTGAGAAATACAATCGAAGAAACTGATGTAATATATGCAAATACAATTCTTACACATGCAGAACATCTAATGCCAAAAGCTCTAGGTGAATTTGGTAAAGCAAGAAACAGTGATGTGGCTCATAAGGTAATATCACTTCTTGAAGCTGCATATGAACCTGTGACATTAAAAGTAATATGGAAGAATGTTCATAATGACTTAGAAGATATAGGTGTGCTAAAAGATCTACTGGCAAATCTAACAATTGCAGATAAAGTAATCTCAACCAAAGGAGGATTTTTGGCTAAAAGGAAAGTACTAGAAGAATTGAATACAGAATTTGTAGATTTTACTTTACTAACTCCTGAAGAAAGGGTATTTATATCATGACTATTCTCTCATACACTGAGATCATTGATCTAATCGAAGATGGTGTAATTGAAAATGCAGATTACGAGTGTGTTAATTCGGCATCATTAGATTTGCATCTAGGCAGTACATTGTTACTTGAAGGCAATGTGGGATTTGGCCCTGATAATCTCAAGTATCTCAATAAGAAATCCGCGCTTACACATGAGACACTAGTACTGGAAGCTGGAGGTAAATATGTAATGGCCCCCGGCGAATTCATACTAGCATCGACTCGTGAAATCTTCAACTTGCCTAACAATATCTCAGCTGAATACAAACTGAAATCAAGTATGGCACGTCTTGGATTAGACCATCTCAATGCAGGCTGGTGTGACGCAGGATGGAATGGCTCAGTTCTTACACTTGAATTGAAAAATACCACACAGCGTCATCGCATCGTACTTACTGATGGTGATAAGATTGGACAGATTGTTTTCTATCGTCACAAAGAAGTGCCATTGGATAAGTCTTATGCAACTCGCGGCTCATACAATAATGACAAGCAAGCACAAGGAGTTAAGACACGATGACACAGTTGATTGAATACTATAATGTTATAAAGCAAGGAGTAGTTGTAAAACAATATACTTCTGAGCTGCATACACTAAGTGTATTAAATGGATTAGTAGTAATTCAAAATAAAGACACGCGTAAGATTGATGCAGTTATTTCACCTAACGCATATGACTACATTGAAGTAGAAAGAGAGGAAGCAAATGATTGATTTAATGGTGGATCTTGAGACTCTTGGAACGCGGCCTGGCTCAGTCATCTTATCACTTGCTGCTGTACCTTTTAATACTGCATATGCACTTGAGCCATTCTATGTAAAGATTTCTTCTCGCTCCTGTTTAGAAGAGGGACTTACAACAGACGCTAGGACAATTGCTTGGTGGGAAAAGCAGAGTAAAGAAGCATATGATGAAGCATTCTCAGGCACAGTAGGGATTATTGATGCACTAAATGATTTCTCAGAATACTGTGCTGCATTACCTGCCGCGCCAATGGTATGGGGAAATGGAGCAGACTTTGACAATGTACTACTAGCCGAAGTTTATAACAAATGCGGTATTAGGCAACCGTGGAAATACACAGACAGCCGTTGCTATAGAACACTGAAGAATCTATTTCCTCAAGTACCTTATATCCAACCGAAAGTAAAACACAATGCATTACAAGACGCAAGTGCTCAAGCTCAACATGCCGAAAGGATACATCAGTGGTTACACAAAAGAGATAAAGGAGGATAAAGGATGATAGTAGAAATGTTCCCTCCAGTTGTGATAGCTCTCAATGAAGAAGTAAGAAAGCATCCACTACTTCTTGCTGAACTATCTAAACTAGAGCAAACTAATGGCCAGTTAGATATGAGTATAATGGCCGGTACAGTAGCAGCTTACTGTGGAATTGGTTTAGATGGATACTATCTTGAGGAAGATTTGATTGTTCTATTCCATCTATTGCTAAATGAACTACAAAAGAGAAGTGCAATAGTAATTCATTAACTGAAAAGAAAATGCAGATACAAAAAAGCCACCCTGTAAAAAGAGTGGCTTTTTTATTTAGTTTAATTATTTTATATTAAACAGGTGGATACTCATCACTCGCCTCCATTCATGAGAGTTTGTAGCATTTGAACATGCGGCGAATTACCTTTTTGCCTGAGTTGTTCCGCTTGCGACACGGTAGCATTCTTGTATAATCCAGCATACCACTGTGCGAATTTATCTTGCTTACCGCCTGTGCGCGCATATGCTTCTGCAAATTCAGCAATCTGCGCTTCATCTGGTTCTTTACCACCTACAATAGATTGCTTAATTCCCTCAGATAATACTTTTCTTTTAGCTGCATCAGCTGTATTGTAAGTATTAATTCTATGCACTGCATCATTTACCATTGCTTCATCAAGTGGTTTAGCGCCAGCAATTCTCATAAGAGATGACAGCGACCACATATCATGTGCAATTAACATGTTGCCTTGCTGATTCATAGAAATGAGTTTCTTATCATCTCTACCAGCAGCTTCAAGTACTTGTGCCATACCAGACAGCGGGCGTGAAATACCATTCTGCTCCACACCGCGCAAGAATGTACTCCACACATCAGCACCCATAGATACCTTAGTATAAGCTTCCTTCATGTTACTGAAGAATCTGCTAGTCGCTTGATATATTGGAGTCTTAGTAGGATCAACAGGAAGCAGTGTAACATGCCGCGGATTAATATCTCCACGAGAATACATATTAATCTTCAGGTCAGGGTGTGCAAGACCTAGGCCATTAGATAAGCCACCATACAGTAACCACTCTCCAGCCTCTTTACCACCAAGACTAAAGATAGAATCATACAGTGTCTTATGTTCCAGATTGCCACCAGCTTGCCCAATAAGATATGTATTAATGGCATTAAATGCTGGCAATCCATTCAGGCCGTACACAGATGCTTGCAACCCCATCATGGTTAATACATTACGGGAATTGCCATCCCCAATATGACGGAATACTTGTTGTAATAGGTTGAATTGATAGGTTTGGAATAATCCAATAGCCTGTCCAATCGGGCCTTGAAATACCACAGGACGCTGCGATGCAAGATAGTTACCTTGAGTTCTATTTACAAATGTATTAATATAACTCAGCGCAGATTTTTCATCCATCAATCCATGCTTCACTGCCACATCTGTAATATCTTTCATTACACCAGCAGCAACATAGCGGTTAAATTCTTCTGCTAGTTTATTACCTGTCCACTTCTCTGCAGAGTCTCCAAGTCCTTTCATACTATCCATTGCTTTTTGCACAGCAGAATTATCTCCGCGCGACAATGCAATAGAAATATGATCCAGTGTTTGATCGTACTGGTCAGTGATTGAGGAAATGAATCCATGCTTTTTATACCATTCACGCCCCGCCTTATCCCCATGGAACTTAGCGATCTGTTTTGCAATCAGCTTAGCAGGACTGGTAATGTAGTCATCAGTTCCAGGAACTTTTACTTTCATCAATGCTGCTAGTTCCCCAACTGCATCCTTATTACCAGCTTGAATGGCGCGAATTACAGCTTTAGTTTCCGATCCCAAAAGTACAACAGATCCAACAGTGTTATTGAGCGAGTTCATCCAGTCAGCTCGCAGTGCAAGAGTTGCAATTAGCGAGTTGACTTTATTAACAACACCGGACAGCACACCGCGCGGCACAGTTGCATTAGATGCTTGATACAATGCCTCAGTTACTATTGGCCCTTTGTATCCTGCATTCTCAAGACTCTGTTGAATACTTACCAGGTCATCAGGATTCTTAGCGGCGTAGAATAGCTTACCTGCCTTATCTGCAAGCGTAGAGAAAGCATTGTCAGCGAATTTATTGATAGCATTCCAAAGAGGATATTCATCCATCTTAGAAATATCAAGTGCCATCTTCATCAAGTTAACTGCTGGATTATCTACAGCTTTCTCGGCATAAGCCAGTGGACTAATGTATCCAAACTTAGATTTGGCAGCCTGCACAGATGGATCTGCAATAGCTCGGAAGCCTGCAAACTCAGGAGCATACTTATGTTCTACAAGAGTACGAACAAGAGCAGCATCGCGAGACTGATGCCAATCAAGAAAGTCTTTTACAATCTGCTTTGGATCAGTAACAGGAAGCAATGACTCAGAAGTACCTTTACGCGCAAGTGCAGTATTGATATAATTCTCTGACAGTGTTCTCTCAAACTCATACTGCCCGATAGACTTATAGTATTCTTCACTCTCAGTCTTGGTAAGAACTCGAATACCACGATCTCGTAATGTAGGATCAGTCATAATACTGTTACGCATCTGATCAAGAGTCTCTGCATCTTTTGCATAGATCATCTTAGAATGACCAGTAGAATTAACTGACTCGTCAATTACAAATGCGTAGTGCGGTGTATTTCTAGGGTCGCGCGGAATAGGATAGAAAACTCCTTCTTGGAATCTATCCTGATATCCATTGTCAGAATGTACTTTTTGCAATGTGGAGCGGCGACCTGTGTTTCGTGTGATATGAGAAGCAGCAAGCTCTCGCACTTCTGCTGATTTCAATTCTACCCTAAGTGGGAATCCTTTATCAGCGGCCTCAGCAAGAGATTCTTGATACTTAGTAATTGCTTTCTCAAAAGCTACCTCATTGATATAATCATCAATTACTGGAGCTTTGCCATACACCAAGGCCGCGCCATCATCTGCAAGGAAATACCTATTAGGCAATCCTCTCATTTTTTCATTGATGACAGACCATTCAATAGCAGCATCTTGATTGTTAGCAAGTTTCAGAAGTGTGGGGTTAAAGATCTCAGCAGTTTTCTCTTTTGCGGTTTTGATTAATCTATGAGCTACTTGTCCAGTATAAGAGAAGAATGAACTCCAAGTACCGTAGTTACCTCCCTCCGCTGTAAGTAAAGTGGCCCCCGTAGTGGTACCGATAGGAGCACCGCGCATACCAGTAGCATCAAGGAGTATTGTACCAGGTGCTATCTTATTAACTTCATTATCAGCAGTCGCAGAAATTCTCTTTCTATACTCTGCCATCTTTTGCTCAATGACAGTCATACCCTCCAGCAAATTACCATCCACATCTTTAGTTCTGGAAGATGTAGTAATAATCTTCATGTGATTAGGAGACACGCGAGGATCTGGAAGATTATTCTTCTTTGCAAAATCTACAGCGGCCTGACGCGCATTGTAAAGAGATACATCATCAACCACACCGCGCACAACAGCCTTGTTAGCATTGATAATCATTGCAACTTCTTCAGCAGTTGGCTTAAGAGTTCTCTGCAATGCTGAATCGATTACATCTTGCGGCAATGGACGAAGTAGATGACCAGCGAATTTTTCAAATTCTGGATACTTAGAAAGTAGATTAGGATTCTTAGAAAGATAAGAGAAACTATCTGCCATCATCTCATGCCAATTAGTACGGTATGAAATTGAAACAGGATCTTTAGCTCTCCACAGTTGAGGCCGCGCAAGCTGAGAAAGTCGTGTAACTTCTTTACTCATTGCTGGCCAGGCTGCATCAAGATTAAGCCTAGATACTCCACGCGCATCTAAGAGAGATTGGAAAATAGAATGTCCTTCTTCATGTTTCAGTGTGCGAATCATTTCCATCAATGGACGCTTTAGATTAGCAAACTTTTCCATTGTGATTGCATCGCCGCCAACATCCTTGCCGCGCGCAGTCTTACCAAATACACGCTTGAACATTCCATAATAACCAGCACCGGCATCTTCAACCACATTGATATTAATACCTAGATAATACTTAAGCTTGTCAACAATGGCATCGAAATCTTGCACTAGCGCTTCAGCTTTAAGAAGCTTATCACCAACTACACGTTGAGATTGTCTTGTAAATTCAGCAATTTCATCAGCAGTTTTAAGAATCACTGCTTCATCAACTGCGCCAGATTCAGGTATAACTTTCAACCGCGTCAGGCCATCACGCTGCGCTTTTTGTAGTAGTGGAATATCACTCCAATGCACAGTTGCAGATCCATCATCAGCCCACTTAGGCAATGATTCAGCCCACAGGTAACGAGACTGTGCATTCATATAATCCTGGCCAAGAATATTGTACGGCTTGTATGGATTATTGGTGTGGTGATAAGTCTTAGTTCCTACTTGTACAGTATCTCCATTTACTACTGGACGCGCCTTATCTCCAAGTGCCATAAGCGGCGGACGCTCATTGGAGATTTCTTTACTGTACATATTTACATAACTAACTTTATATTTTAATGCCTCATCTACCTCATCTGCAGTAGCTTGTAATCCAAGCTTACCTTTACCACTAACAGCACGCAGCGCCTCATTCATACGCTTCTCAGCTGCACTTGTAGTAGTGATTCTAGCTATTGAAGTAGCTTCAAGGTATTTACCAACATTGTCAGTAAACTGGCCCGCCTTGATATTTTCAAATACCATGCGAGTTAATTCTTCATCGCCACCAGTGAGTGCATTAATATGTCCGCGAATTTCAGTCTCAAGAGTAGCAACTGATTGCGCCTGTGTCTTACCTGCACGTTGTGCAAATGGCATTTCAGGATGGATCTGTGGCATAGAATCAATCTGTTGCAACTTGTACAACATCTTGTCTGATTCAAGTAGATTCTCAGCGGGGTGCGATGTAATCTGCCACGGCATCATTTCTTCGTCAATCTTACCAAGGCCGCGGCGAATAGCAGAGGAAGCACCGATGCCTGAAATCAATCCACCAACAAGGCCGCCTCCGATTGCTCCCCAAGTTACAACATCAACCATCAGATCTTTTACACTACGCTGCTCAAGGATGGGAGAGTTATACATTGTTGCATTAACAGCAGCAGTGAAGGCCGCACCTTCTAGTGCATTCTGTGCAATACCAGCACCAAGTGCACGTACCACTTCAGCGTCAGTATATTTAAATACTCTACCTTCATTACCTATAGCTTGAACAGCTTTGGTAACTAAAGATTGCTGAGAAGGAATACGAAGCCCCATCGCAGTAGCAATGTTAGCTCCCATAGTTCCTTCTTTAACAGCATTCCGCACCAATGCTTGTCCAACCCGTACACCTTTGATACCAGCAGTGCCAGGTACTATAGATGCAGCTATAAATCCAACAGTATCAATACCTAGTTGGTGATCATCGTAGTATTTAGCTAGATCAGAATCATATGAAGCAATTGCATCACGGTTGGATGTAAGTTTGAATGCATCATCTCCAGATACCCAATTGCCAATGGTAGCAACAGTATTACCCAATTCATTACCTGCCGCAATAAATGAAGCAGGAAGGCCGCGAGTAATAAGATTAGCAGCAGAATCAAAAATGCTTCCAGATTCTTGAGCAGTCGCAAGAACATCATGAGATTCAGCGGCTAATTGAAAAGCAGTGGCCATTATTGTTTTCCTCTTTGCCGCGTCACTATATTTGCACCGTAGGATTCAACAAGTCCAGGAGCAAGAGTAACCATCTTAGATGCAATACCCTTAGAGATTGCCATTCGTACTTCTGATTCATCTAATAGATTAACAGGAATACTTTGTTTATTAAGCATGTTACCTACAAATGCAGAGGTAGCGCCAGCTCCAACTGCCAGAGGAGTACCAGCGCCTGTAAGCACACCGCCAGCAGTAATAACTGGGGCGGCTGCAATCATAGTCTCGCCGAGTGCAGAACCCGGTTTAACATATACACCAACCTTACTTTGATCCCAGCCTGTCAATTGAAATACCTTAGCAGTATTGGCAACATATGATCTACCAGCAATACCAAGATCAACTAGGAATTGAGT
>Ga0209835_1000682_pt1 | contig 21183 bp, 19 predicted proteins | sample LakKivwa52mmetaG_FD_184138 | JGI IMG/M metagenome (GOLD analysis project Ga0209835, IMG submission 184138) | Anoxic lake water microbial communities from Lake Kivu, Rwanda to study Microbial Dark Matter (Phase II) - Lake Kivu water 52m metaG... | ecosystem: Environmental > Aquatic > Freshwater >...
ACTGGCGCAATGCTTTGTAAAAGTGCTACAATTTCATTCATGGGCTTCTCGGTGTAAGTTTGTTGTCACAAACCTACTTTACCCGAAAAGCCCTACTTTTTTAGATCATTTTTTGGCGAAGGTATTGCCATAAACAACGAATATTCAATTTTTCCAGAAAAATGACGGGACAAAATCAAATTGTCCTGTCATTTTCTATGTTAGAAACTGGTTTACAATGGGTTTTCCATGAACAATCAGAAATATCCATTTCAGCAGTTAGTACTTCGAATTTTAACCATCCTGTTGATCGTTTCGATCCTCGCCTCTTGCCAGATAGCCCCTGTCTCTGTCAGCCCAACAACGGAAGCGGGAACAATGGAGACTATCACACTACCCAGCCTGCCGACAACATTTGAGACCTCACTGATCAATCCATTTGATACACCGCGAACTTACATTGAAGATACCTGCCGCTACTTGCGCAACAAGTGGAATCCATCCAATGCGGAGCCTGGCACAGTGGTGATGGTCATTTTGATCAGAGACATCACCCCCGGCACAGCAGAAGTGGCGGGCAGTGTCAGCGTGGCAGAATTTTCCAATTTAATGAACCAGCTCAAAGAACAGGGGTTTGAGGCGATCAACACAAAACAGATTCAAGCTTTCATGGAGCGAAATGTCACGATCCCGACGCGTTCGGTTTACCTCATCCAATATGGCAACCATGATGCCGAATACTTTGAACGATATTTCAGAGAGTATTATGAAAACTGGAGTTGGCCTGTGGTGAATGGCTGGGTCAGCGACCCAACCCTGACCACCCCGTTTGTAGAGGGGAACCTGGATCTGGAGCGCGAAGAGTTCGTAGACCATCAGGCACAGGGCGTTCTTTCGGATACAACCCTTTCAGATGATTCTGCCAAAACCGTGATCGCCCGCGAATTACAGGGTTCGATCAATGGGCTTTCGGAAAATTTTGCAAAGAACCCGATTGCCATCATTTGGCCCAACGGCGGGTTTGGCATCCGTCCTATTGAGGCGGCGCGGCAACTGCGGTTCAAACTTGGCTTCACCGCCAATGCCCGCGGACCTGTCCTCTATAATTGGGTGCCGCTTGCGAATGAAGTTGACCCCCAACGCCCTGCACTCATCCCTGAAGGGAATATCAACGACCCATTAATGACCCTGCCCACCTATTCACCTCAAGAGGCATTATTCGCCCTGGACTCAGTACGGATTATCGGCAAGGAAGCAGCAACATACGCATTGGAAAACATGCAGATCGAACACGAATATTATGAGATCGTATGTTCGTCAGAATACGGTCCCATGCCAACCCCATAATTCTGGAGGACTTCCATGTCTGACTGTATTTTCTGCAAGATCGTTTCTGGCGATATTCCCAGCACAGGCGTGTATAAAGATGAGTTGGTGACCGCCTTTCGGGATATCAACCCTGCTGCGCGAACCCACATTTTGATCATACCGAACAAACACATCGACTCAGTGAACCTGATGATCGCAGATGACAAGCCGCTGGTTGGGCACATGTTTTTTGTAGCGCGGGAACTTGCCGCCAAGGAAGGCATTTCCGAAAGCGGATACCGCCTCATCATGAACACGAATGCAGACGGCGGTCAGACCGTCTTTCACATGCACCTGCACCTGTTGGGTGGTGCGCCCATGAAGCACCCAATGGGGTAAAATCGCACGGCGATCAGCGCAAAACAGGCTGGTCGCTTTTTTATAAAAAGACGATGGACAATGGACGATTGACCATCAAAGTTTACCCATCGTCTGTGTTCAATCGTCCATCGTCATTAAAGGAGAACCTCCATGCCCGAACGAGAAATTTATTTATTGTCCCCGCGTGCTCTCAGCCCCGAAACCATAGCCGTGGCATTCGCCAAAACTTCGCGCGCGCCCGAATCCTTCCGCGAGATCGCTGCAGAACTCAGCGATGAAAAGTCGGCACAATTCCATGAAAAATGGGTCGTTGGTTATGGTCATGCGTCGGTAGCAGAACATGCGGTCTTGCATCTCGCGTTTGAAAATGTCTCGCGTGTTGCCATTGAAACCATCGAAGGCAACCGCCTCGCCTCCTATACTGAAAAATCCACCCGCTACCAAAAGTGGAGACCTGATGATGTCACCGTCCCGCCTGAACTTGACGGACATCCGCTGCGGGATGAATTTGTGGACACCGTGCGCCTCCTTTTCTCGACCTATGCTGAATCATTGGACCCGACGAAGAATCTCATCGTGGAGCGCACCCCGCGCCGTGACAATGAATCCGACGACGCCTACGACCGCCGCATCCGCTCACAATATGTGGATAGATGCCGCTTTATCCTGCCTGCCGCCGCCAACGCCAACGTTGGCATGACCGCCAACGCCCGTGTCATAGAGATGACCATCCGCAAGATGCTTTCCCATCCGCTCGAGGAAGTGCGCCAGATCGGCGAAAAGATGAAGGAAGTTTCCAAAGCTGAAACGCCGACCTTGGTCAAATATGCGGATGCGAACCCCTACACAATGGAAACCATGAAAGAACTTGCAAATCGTCAATCGTCCATCGTTGATCTTCAATTAGGCTGGTGCGATTTGATCGACTATGACAAAGACGGCGAAGACAAAATCCTCGCTGCGGCGATTTATCGGTTCGGCGAAATGGCATATGCCGATGCGCTGGCACATCTCAAATCAATGAAAGAAGATGAACGCGAGAAACTTGCTGAAACTCTGCTTGGCAAACTCGGCAAATACGACATCCCCCTGCGCGAGCTGGAATATTCCACCTACACCTTCGATCTCGTCATGGATCAGGGTGCATACGCCGAGTTCAAACGTCACCGCATGATGACGCAGACTCCGCAGCGATTGACGACGCGGCTCGGGTACACGACTCCGCTCCTTATAACGGAAGCAGGCTTCGGGTCCAAGTATGAGGCGGCGATGGACGCTGCTGATGCAATGTACGAGAAACTCCACGCCTTCAATCCTGACGTGGCGCAGTATATTGTCCCCAATGGATTTAATCGCCGTGTGCTGGCGCAATTCAATTTACGCGAAGCCTTCGCGTTCTGTCAGTTGCGCACAGCGGCGAATGCGCATTTTTCCATCCGCCGTGTGGCGCAAAAAATGTATGAGGATATTTCCAGCGTTCATCCGTTGCTTTCGAAATATATGAAACTGCGCGAAGAGACCTGGCAAAGCGTGGAAGAAAATTATTTTTCAAAGATATAAAAAAAATCCGAGGCAAATGCCTCGGAGTTTTTTAAGCTTTCCACGGTCAATGGTCTGCAGTCTATCGTCCTTTAATCGTCGTCTTCGTCTTTCTTTTTCACCCCGAAAATTACATCGATCTGATTCATAATCTCGGGCGTGATCTTCTGTGCGATCTCGCCAGCCTTCATATTTTCGTGTACCTGCTCCACGCGGCTTGCACCCGTGATGACCGTGCTCACAAACGGATTCTTCAAACACCAAGCCAATGCCAGTTGCGACATGGTGGCTTCAAGTTCCTTCGCGATCGGCTCCAACGCAGAGACTTTCGCCAACTTCGCTTCATTGGTCAGGGTGTTCTTCAGCCACTCATAACCTTTGAGTGCGCCGCGCGTTCCCTCGGGAATACCCTTATTGTATTTGCCCGAAAGCAGACCCGAAGCCAGCGGACTCCATGTGGTGGTGCCGTAGCCATATTCCTGATAGAAGCGGACATAATCGCCTTCAAGACGCGCACGCTCGAACAGGTTGTACTGCGGTTGTTCCACCACAGGCTTGTGCAGGTGATGACGCTCCGCAATTTGGATGGCTTCGATAATTTCTGCCGCCGACCATTCGGACGTGCCCCAATACAACGCCTTGCCCCACTCGATGATATTGTGCATTGCCCACACCGTCTCTTCAATGGGAGTGGTTGCATCAGGGCGGTGACAGTAGAGCAAATCCACGTAATCCATTTGCAGGCGCTCAAGTGAGCCGTTGATGCCTTCGATCAGACGCTTGCGATTAAGCGTATTTTTCTCGTTGACATTGTCATGCAGTCCCCAATAGATCTTCGTGGAAACCAGATAGCTGCTGCGCCGCCAGCCCAACTTCTTCAGTGCTTCGCCCATCACCGATTCGGATTTTCCACCCGCATACACTTCGGCATTGTCAAAAAAGTTCACACCGTGTTCATATGCTGCCGTCATCATTTCCACGGCAGAGTCCACCCCTGCCTGATTATGAAACGTAACCCACGACCCAAACGATAGCTCGCTTACGCGCAGCCCTGTCTTACCAAGTTGACGATAGTTCATTGTGCCTCCATTTTTTTTGTACCGCAAGACTTGTCTTGCGATGCGTGAAATAAATTTCGCGTTACTTCTGGCTCCATTATAATCACCGCATGCGAAAACCCCTGCTATTGCTTTTGTTAACCATACTGCTTTCTGCCTGCCAGCCTACATCAGGAGATGCGCCGCCTGCCACACCCACCACAGACACGCCGCTCCAACCCTACCTTACTGCCACGGCCGCCCCAACCACAACTCCCAACATCCTAGTCATCAGCGAAACCGCCATCCCCACCAACACGCCGCAGGTGTACATTATCCAACAGGGCGATACCATCAGCGATCTCGCCGAGCAATTCAAAATCTCGCAGGATCTTTTGAGAGCGGCGAACCCTGACCTGAGCCCCAACTCGCTCACCATCGGGGATACGATCATCATCCCAGACCCCTCCGCCCCCATCGCCGCCGCCTCGACGCCCACGCCAGTACCTGCTCCTGTCACTCAGGCAGACTGCCACCCCACAGCAGATTCGGGACTCTGGTGCTTTGCGCTCATCCAAAACGACACAACGACTTATCTCGAAAACGTCTCTGCGCAGATCACTTTATTCGACAGCAATAATAACGTCATCGCCAAAGAAACCGCCTTCACACCATTGGACATCATCGCACCAAATTCATCATTGCCTGTGTATGTCTTCTTTCCGAACATTTCAGAAAATGTAAATCCGCAGATACAGTTATTGAGCGCCATGCAAGGAGACGGAGCAAGCTACCTGCCTGCCGCGCTCAACAATACCATCGCCCAAATTAGCTGGGACGGAAAATCTGCGCAGGTGAGCGGACAAATTTCGCTGCCAGCCGAATCAAACGCCGCAACCCAAGTCTGGGTCGCGGCAGTGGCATACGACAAAAACAGGACAGTGGTCGGTGTGAAACGCTGGGAGGGCGGAGCGATCCAGCCTGGAACTATGACCAACTTTCAGTTTGCAGTAGCAAGTGTCGGCGGCGTGATCGAGGCGGTGGAGTTTTTCGTGCAAGTCAGACCATAGACGATGGACGACAGACCGTGCGCGGTTCCATCGTCCACGGTCAATCGTCTATTTGCCATCCAACCACATATAGCGCTCGATGGGAATCGAGATCGGCGTAAAGACAAAACCCTTCACATACGGCTTGACGAGTTCATACGAAAGCGAGTGCGTGGTGAAGATCACGGGGGCATCGTTCACAATGAGCTGCTCAGCCTGCTGATACATGGAGATGCGTTTGGTCACATCCTGCTCGATACGGGCAGCTTCGAGCAAGGCATCCAACTCGGGGTTCGAGTAGCCGCCGTGATTTTGCACCGACCCGCTGTGGAAAAGAATATCCGCAAAATTTTCGGGGTCGGGGTAATCCGCACACCACCCGCCGCCAAAGATCTGACCGTGATTGCCAGAGAAGATCTGCTCATAGTAATAGTTGAATTCAACGTTCTCGATCTTGAGCGTTACACCAAGTTCCTGTTCCCACATTTCTGCCATTGCGGCAACATCCGCACCAACAGAACTGCCGATGCCTGCGTCGGTGTAAACAATTTCGGGCAAATTCTCCGCGCCGCCGTATTTGGATTGTTTGAGCAAGTCACGCGCCGCTTCAGGGTCATAGGGCAAACCTTGTAATTGATAATTGAAACCAGGCAAGCCTGGCGGATAAGGACCGATGGCTGGCAGGGCAAGTCCGCGCAGGACGACATCGAGATAACGCTGACGGTCGAATGCCATGCTAAACGCCTTGCGGACATTGACATCATCGAACGGCGGCTGGGTGGTATCAAAAACCACATATCCCGTACATAGATTGACGCCGGTCACCAATTGCTGATTCAGCGGCTCTTCGGGGTTGAGCATCCGCTCGGCAGAGTACAAACCCACACCCGCCAGATCAACCTCCCCCGTTTCATAGAGGCGCACATCGTCGCCCGCATATAACTTCACCAACACATACGGGATCGAAGGCGCGCCGAGATAAAAGTCGGTATTCGCTTCGTAGGTAATGTACTCGAACGATTTCCATTCCCGCAATTTATACGGTCCTGTGCCGTTCGGCTGGCGCACCCACTCCTCGCCCATTTCCACATTTTCTTTATCAACAACAAACGCAGTGGCATACGTCAACTTGAGCAGAAAGTACGGCTTGGGCGCATCGATGGTCACTTGCAACGTTTTCTCATCAAGGATTTTCAACCCGCTGATGGACTGAGCCTGCCCTGCGACTTTTTCCCGTACACCGACAATATCCCCAAGATACGTGAGCACCGTATCAGACTTAATCTCGGGGCTGGCTGCCCGTTCCCAGGCATAGACCACATCCTCAGCAGTGACGGCACGCCCGTCGTGAAATATTGCATTCTCACGAATGTAAAAAGTATAGACGGTACCATCGTCACTCACATCCCATGTCTCGGCGAGGTCGGGGGTGAGGTTGAGATGCGGGTCGAGAGAGACCAATCCGCTAAAGATGAGTTTATTGCCCGCGCTGTAGGTTGTGGCGGGATCATAATCGCGCAAGTTGGTAGATTCTCCTCCGCTGGATACCAACGCCTGATCAAGCGGGATACCTAATTGCCAGTCCACAGTTCGTCCATTACTGGCTGTGAGGAACAAAGTAGAGACAAGTGCGATCAGCAACAGAGCAAACAGCGTCTTTTTCATCTTATTCATTTTTACCTGCCTGTTCTTGCACCGCCTTGTAATTATCCTTGCGGACAATGAATCCCAATACGAGCACGCCGATGATGAGCAGGAACAAGAGACAGAAACATAGCAGGGAAATTGTCAACATCAGCGGCGGAGCAGTCCGTTCGCCTGCAGGAACCTCTTCTCCATTACCAAATGAAGAAGTTGGGATGGCATACGGGGTCGGCGTCACCGCCAAGGGAGCGCCAGAGATCGGTGCATAGGTGGGGACAAAGGTCGGCGTTGGCTGGGCAGTTGCCTGGGCTGACACAGGCCGCGCCACAGCGTTGACCGATTTCCTCCATGCATCTTCCAAGCCGTCGGTGTCGAATCCGTAAATTTCGCGCAGGGCAGTGTCTATCGGTTTCGCATCCCGCAGGGCGATCAGCAATTGAGATATTTTTTCCTGACCATAGGTGTCGATCAAAAATTTCACAACACTTTGCGATTGAGCGTAGGACAGATTGGCTTTTTCAGGTAATTCTGAAAAGGAACCGTTCAAGGAACGCAGGGAAAGCAGGCTATTGCTGCGAATGGACTGATCGAGCATGGAACTCATGGAGGAATCCAATTCGCCTTCGCTGTACATGGCGAGTCCTTCGTTCAACCAGGTTGGGACTGTGCCGATGCATGAGAAGGCAAAGTGACCGACCAGCACATGCGTCAGTTCGTGGATGACAGTGGCTTTATCCCATGCAGAGCTGGAGCCTGAAACACCCATGATGACGATGTTGAAATCAGAGTACGCGAGCCCGCCTGTCCATGAGGGTTCGTATAGGATGGCATCGCGCAAGTCATCGTAGTTGGGATAAACGTACACATCGATCGGTTCATCGGTTTCAAGGCCTGCCTGCTCTTTGTTGCGGCGCAGACCTTCCAGTCCAGCTTCGAGCATGGTCTGTGCGAAGGACGCATCCAAATCATAATAATGAAGGCGCAGGTCTTCGCCAGTGAGGGTTTGCCAGTCGTTTTCATCGTCGAGCCAGGTGGCGGTTTGTGTTTGGGTGACAACTTCCGCACCTGACTGGTCGGTGTAGCGCCAGCGCCACCAGAGGGTTGCGCCCGGTGGGAGCGAGCCGCTCTGGCGCATGTCCCATGTCCATGAAATAGACACGGAATTGGACGGGGTAAATTGCGGATACGCCTTGGCAATCACGTCACCGCAGGTTTGTTGTTCGTTTCCATATTCCAATGTGACCGAGGTGATGGGGGCAGCGGCGTTGAGCGTGGCAGAAAATGTGGCAGTATTGGGAAATGCCAGAGTAACCCGGTCATTCTGAACGTCAGCGAGAGGTGCGGCTGAGGTGTTGTTTGGGGCCAGGAACATTCCCATCAAAAAGAGGGTGAGAATGGCAAAACGGGTTCGCATCGAGAATATCCTCCGTTGGTTTTGCCAACTATATCATCAAAAGAAATGCGTCATGTGTAATTAGGACAATGTCAGGATAAATTCATGACATCCATCCACCCCTAAAACTAATGCCTATTTAATGTCGTCATGTAAAATGGATAGCAATTGTTATATTTTGCACATTGGAACATAAATGACGTTGGAGGAACACAATGAAAATCAATAAATTCTTTATGGGCGGCGCGCTGATCTTGGCGGGGGTGGTGTATTTGATCGCCTCCTCGACCCAGGCAAACGCCGAATATTTCATGACCGTGGATGAGTTAATTGCGGATGGCGATAACGCCTACGGGAAAAGTCTGCGCCTCTCGGGCGCGGTGATCGGTGATACTGTACAGTATGACCCCGAAACATTGACCCTAACCTTCGAAATTGCGCATGTAACGGGCGATAACAAGGAAATCGAGCGGCAGGGCGGCTTGGCTTTGGTGTTGTTTCAGGCTGTGAACGACCCCACCCGCCAGCGTGTGAAGATCCAATATGTGGGTCCCAAGCCCGACCTTCTGCGCAGCGAAGCGCAAGCCATTGTGACAGGCAAGCTCAATGAAGACGGCGTATTTATTGCCGAGGAGCTGCTGCTCAAATGCCCCACTCGCTACGACGAAGCGGTTCCTGAACAAGCCGCCAGCAATTAGAAAAATGACCTGACAGGCTTCTTTTCCTGTCAGGTTTTATTTCAGCCCCAGCCTTTTCCTTTTATAAACCACGGAACCAAAGGCAGGGAGACTTGAGGAAAGACATATGATTGCAGAATTCGGATTTGGAATTTTAGTTGTTAGCCTTATCGTCACCGTCTATAGCGGGATCGCGGCCGTGTATGGGGTTTTGAACAAATCGGCAGGACTTGTGGAAAGTGCGCGGCGCGCCCAATTATTGACGTTTCCGCTGCTCACCCTTTCATCCATTGTTCTTATCTACCTGCTGACCAACAACCGCTTCGAGGTATCGTTCGTGTATGAAGTGACCAGCCGCAGTATGCCCACCTACCTGCAAGTGACCGCCTGGTGGGGCGGACAAGCTGGCTCACTTCTTTTCTGGTCGTGGCTGTTGGCAGTGTTTACTTCCGCAGTGACCCTGCGCAAATGGGACCGTGACATCGAGTTCCTGCCGTGGGTAATTGTGGTCTCTGCCATTACACTGGCGTTCTTCCTTGGGATGATCGTCTTCTTTGAAAATCCATTTACCCGCTTCTGGCTTGTGGATGGAAACGTAGTGCCGAGTATGTTCGCTCCTTCTGCCACTGCAACGGTTTTTACCCCGCAAGATGGTCAGGGATTGAACCCGCTTCTGCGCCACCCGGGCATGATCATCCATCCGCCCATGCTTTATCTTGGCTTTGTCGCCTACGTGGTTCCATTTGCCTTTGCCATTGCGGCGCTCATCACCGGGCGCACCGATGACCGCTGGACGCGCATCACCCGCCGCTGGTCGTTGTGGGCATGGTTGTTCCTCACCCTTGGGCTGGTGCTCGGCGGACGCTGGGCATACGATGTACTTGGCTGGGGCGGTTACTGGGGCTGGGACCCTGTTGAAATTGCCGCTTTCATGCCCTGGCTGACCGGGACCGCGTTATTGCATTCGACAATGATCCAGGAAAAGCGCGGCATGTTGAAACACTGGAACATGATCCTCGTCATCCTGACATATGCATTGGTGGTATTTGGAACCTTCCTCACCCGTTCCGGTGTGCTTTCCTCTGTGCATTCCTTTGCGAACAGCCCCATTGGCCCATTCTTTATGGGGTTTGTAACCCTCACTCTGGTATCTTCGATTGCCTTGCTCATCAAACGCTGGCCTGAACTGCAAAGCGAAAACGAAATGAAATCCATGCTTTCGCGCGAAGCGTTGTTCCTGCTCAATAACCTCTTGTTCATGAGCATCCTTGTGATCTGTTTCTGGGGCGTGATCTACCCGCTGATCTCGGAACTCTTCACGGGCCAAAAAGTGACCGTCGGTCCTCCGTATTATGAACGCGCAACAGGTCCGCTCTTTGCCGGGCTGCTCTTCCTCATGGCGGTGGCGCCCCTCTCTGCATGGGGACACTCCACGCTTCAAACTCTCGGACGCGCGATCTGGAAATCCACATTGGCTGCCGCTGTTGTGACGATTTTTCTGACCATCACCTATACCCAGAATATCTACGCACTCGTCGGTTTCTTCCTCGTGGCGCTGGTTTTGTTCACCACCGGACATGAATTCTGGCGCGGCGCATCAGCCCGCCAAAAATCACAGGGTGAAAATTTCTTCGCTGCCCTCACCCGCCTGATGGGACGCAACCGCCGCCGCTATGGCGGGTATATCATCCATATCAGCATGGCATTGATGGCGATCGGCATCCTCGGCATCGAGATCTTCCAAAAGGAAACGCAGGGGACGCTTGCGGAGGGTGAGTCGTTGAATATTGCCAATTACACCGTCACCTACCGCGAGTTGGCTTCATGGAACAGCCCCGGTGAAGGTGTGAATTACACCCGCTCCGTGGTGGATATTTACGAAAATGGTGTGTATCTCGGTCAACTTGCCCCGCGCATTGATTATTACTACGATGCCGAGCAGAACATGACCATTCCCGGGCAGCGTTCCACCTTCCGCGATGACTTGTACATCCTGCTGGTGGATTGGCAGCCTGTTTCTTCCATTGGGGCAACCTTCAAGATTTACGTCAACCCGCTGGTGAACTGGCTATGGATCGGAAGCATTGTCTTCCTCTTTGGCATAATCTTTGCTGCTTGGCCCGAGAAGGACCCTGCCGAAGTTTCTGTTCGGCGCAAGTCTGCACGCGATAACCGTCAGGCAAGCGCTGCGGATTGATGACTCACAGTCGAAGGTCGAGGGTCGCTGACTTTGGACCTTCGGCCTTCGGAGAACTTTAATGAAGAAATTCCTTTTTATCCTCACTCTGGTGCTTGTGTTATCTGGATTGTTTACCGCCACCACTGTCTTCGCACAGGATGGCATTACCGATGATGAAGTAAATGCGATCGCCAAGCAGTTGTATTGCCCCGTTTGTGAGAACACGCCGCTGGATGTTTGCCCAACCGAAGCGTGCCGTCAGTGGCGGGAATTGATCCGCTTGCAGATTTCACAGGGGATGACGGAAGCTGAGATCAAGCAGTATTTTGTCGATAACTATGGCGCACGCGTGTTGGCGGAACCTCCGCGCACGGGCTTGAACTGGCTGGTGTACATCCTGCCGCCGTTGTTCATTCTGGCGGGCGCGTTCATCCTCTTCCGCTCGTTCAGGGAGTGGACCAAACCCCAAATTGTTGAAGCAGGCTCGAGCGGCGAAAGCGATGCGGGCGAAGCGTCATCCCCATCTGATACGGATGATTACATTGCGCGGTTTGAAGAAGAAGTAAAGAAACGAAAGTAATTTTACAGACCTGACAGGTTTCGAAAACCTGTCAGGTCTTACATGGAGAATGTATGACAGAAACAACGACCCCAAAACGTAGTGTTGCATTATGGGTTCAGATCACCATCTGGGCTTTTCTTGCAGGTTTGCTTGTATTGGTGGGAGTGATCCTCGGCAAGCGCCAGCAAGGGACGGTGCAGCCGGGCGATGCGATCCCCGATTTTTCGCTGCCATTATTTAGCGGATATGAATATGAAGGACAAAGCTCGGTAAAACTTTCTGATCTTCAGGGCAAAATTGTGGTGCTGAATTTCTGGGCTTCATGGTGCAAGCCTTGCGAACAGGAAGCCGCCGAATTGGAGGAAGCCTGGCGGTTCTATGAGCCCAGCGGTGAAGTGATCTTCCTCGGTGCAGATTATGTGGATACCGAACCGGAAGCGCGTTCGTATTTGAAAAAATTCAGCATCACCTTCCCCAACGGTCCAGACATGGGCACGAAGATCTCACAGATGTTCCGCATTCGCGGTGTGCCTGAGACATATTTCATCGACCAAAACGGTGTATTGTATTATGTGAAAGTCGGTCCGTTCGCTTCGGTGGATGAGATCAAAAACATCGTTGCACAAAAACTCCCTTAAGGCGGAAACATGGAATTAGGTTCTGTTTTTCTTATCCTCGCAGTATTGGTGGTGGTAAGCATCTATTTATACGCCCCGCTGCAAAACCGTTCGCGCCGCCTCAAAGCGGGCAGCGGACATGAAGTTTCGGCGCTGCAAGCCGAACGCGACCGCGTGATCAACTCACTGCAGGAATTGGATTTCGATTTCAAACTCGGGAAGATCCCCGCAGAAGATTACCCCGTACAACGCGCAGCACTCCTGCAAAAAGGTGCAGACATTCTCCGCAAGCTGGATGAACTTGCACCTGCCGCCTCCTCCGCGCGGAATGCTGAATCACGCATCGAAACCGCTGCCGCCGCCAAACGCGCGGATTCATCTGCCAGTGAAGCTGAGATCGACGATGACGACATCGAATCGATGATCTCGGCGCGGCGCAAACAACACAAAAGCAAATCGGCTGGTTTTTGCCCGAAATGCGGCAAGCCTGTGCTGGTCTCTGATAAATTCTGCCCCTCTTGCGGGAAAGCGATAAGCAGTTAGCTTTTAGTAATAAGCTTTTAGCGATTAGTCAAAACTAAAGGCTGCCAAAATCTGAGGAAATTCATGAAACTACGTCACATTCTTATTTTCGCCATTAGCGCGCTCCTTCTCTCTGCCTGCAATATGACCCTCGCAGCAGATGTCACGCCCCCGCCCGATTATGTTCCGCCTACCGCCGCTCCCACATTAGGACCTGGCTACCCCGCAAACGCACCCGACCTTGCGAATGGCGAGATCATTTACATCGAAAAATGCGCGCCGTGCCACGGTGATACAGGCTTGGGCAACGGTCCGCAAAGCAAAGACCTGCCCGTTTCCGTCATTCCCATTGGGCTGCCTGAGATCGCACAAAAATCTGCGCCTGCCAAATGGTACGCCACCGTTACCCAAGGTAACATCGAACGCTTCATGCCGCCCTTCGTCAGCTTGAGCGAACAGGAACGCTGGGACGTCGTCGCGTATGCCTTCTCTTTGCACGCCACTGAAGAACAGATCGCAACAGGCAAAAAACTCTTCGAAGAAAACTGCGCCGACTGCACAGCCACGTTCAGCAATCATCAAATGATGGCGGCATTGTCGCCCAACGACCTCTTCCGCACGATCAAACAAGGCAGCGACTCACTGCCCGCTTTTGGAGCGAATTTCAGCGACGAAGAAACCTATGCCGTGGCGGCATACATCCGCACGCTGACGTTTGCGCCTCCCGCTGCGCCTGTAGCTGCTTCAGTTACTGAAACACCCATCCCCGCTGCAACAGAGGAGACTCTGTCTGCCGAGGAAACTGCCGAAGCGACCGAGCAAGCCAACGTCACGCCTGAAGCGGGTGACGTCACACCCGAAGCCACCGAAATTGTCGAAGTCGCCAGCGCTGGCAATGTCAGCGGCCTCATCGATAATCAGACAGGCGCAAACCTGCCCTCTGACCTTGTCATTACACTGCGCGGATTCGATCACGGCTCAGACCCCAACACCGGGCCACAGGAAATTCTCACCCTTGAAACCAACGTCAATGCCGACGGAAGCTATGCCTTCGATGTTGAAATTGCCGAACGCCAGATCTACCTGACCGAAGTCACCGTGGGCGGTTTGAGCTACCAATCGGAATTCGCCGTGGTGAGCGCTGGCGAAACTGAATTGGCCCTGCCGACCATCATCGTGTACCCCACCACCGAAGATTTCAGCGCCCTCACGATAGACTCGCTGCAAATTTTCTTCGACCTTGCCAGTGAAGAAACAGCACAGGTCTTTGCGGTGTACACCATCAGCAACCCCAGCGATAAAACCATTCTCGTCAAAATGGGCGACGGGCAGGATGTACCCTTCCTCGCCTTCCCCGCAGACTCCAGCGGACTCGGCTACGAAGCCACGCAAGACAGCGCCGCCTTTGTGCCGACAGAAGAAGGTTTCGCCATGCCGCCCAGCGACATCCCCTATGGTTTGATCGCCTTCGCTTCCCTGCCAAAGACAAATGAGATCAGCATTTCGCAATCTGCCCTGCTGCCCATTGGCGGCGTAACCCTCTTCCTGCCCGAAGGCATGAAAGCAGATGGGATCAGCCTGACCGATACTGGCCTCCAACCGATGCAGAATACCAACTTCCAAGTCTATACCGCGCCAGCCGTTGAGCAGGGAGCCAGCCTCGATTTCACGCTCACAGGCGAACCCAAACTAACCACTGCCGCAAGCCCCGAACCGACACAGAATCAAACCATTCTCATCGGCATCAGCGCCCTTGGGCTTGTGCTGGTACTTGCAGGCGTTTGGATGTACCTGCGCGATAGAAATAAAAAAGAGGAAGACTTCGAAGAGGATGAGAACGACGAATTCGAAGACACCGACTCCATCATGGACGCCGTCATCGCCCTCGACGACCTGCACCGAGCAGGCAAGATCTCAGATGAAGCCTATAAAACGCGCCGCGCCGAACTGAAGGATGCTCTGAAGAGAAAATCGTAATGATCGAAGTTAAGAAGCTTGTCAAACGGTTTGGCTTGAAGACCATCTTGCGCGGGCTGGATTTTCATGTGGAGCCCGGAGAATTCGTTGCCCTGCTCGGACCAAACGGCGCGGGCAAGACCACTTTCCTGCGGATACTCGCTTCACTTTCCCGCCCAAGCTTGGGAACCGTCCATGTGGCAGGATACTCGCTGCCGAATGAATCGGCGCAAGTCCGCGCGCGGCTGGGAGTCGTCTCGCACATGCCGCTGCTCTACCCCGACCTTACTGCAGAAGAAAACCTGGAGTTCTACGCCCGCATGTACGGCATCATGAACGCTGCGCCACGAATCACTGAAGTGCTTGGCATGGTCGGCTTGGAAGCGCGGCGCAAGGACCTTGTCCGCACCTTCTCACGCGGCATGCAACAACGACTCGCCATCGGGCGCGCCATCATCCACGACCCCGAAGTGGTCTTGTTCGATGAACCCTACACAGGTCTCGATCAAGACGCCTCCACAATGCTCGATGAAGTCCTGCGCTCCGTCGCCGCCAAGGGACGCACCGTCGTTATGACCTCGCACGATCTCGCCCGCGCCGAAGACCTCGCCACCCGTTTCGATATCCTCTCACGCGGAGTTATCACCGCCTCGGCAAAACGCAGTGATTTCAAAAACACGAACCTGCTCGATTTTTACAAGAAAGCCTTAGCGGGTTGATGCCATGACAAACGAAACCAACACCACCGCCATCGTCCAGCGTCCATCCTTCCTAAAAGCCGTGATGGCCATTGTCCAAAAAGACCTGTCTGCCGAATTCCGTTCGCGTGAATTGCTATCCGCCATGCTGGTCTTTTCGATGCTTGTCATCCTCATCTTCAACTTCGCATTGGAGCTGAACATCGACGTTCGCAGAACCGTCACCGCTGGCGTGTTGTGGACAACCTTCGCCTTTGCAGGCACACTGGGTCTCAACCGCTCGATGGCCGTCGAAAAAGACCGTGGCTGTATGGACGGACTCCTGCTCGCCCCTGTAGATCGCTCCGCGATCTTCTTTGGCAAAGCCATCAGCAATCTTGCCTTCATGCTCATCGTCGAAGCCATCGTCATTCCGCTCTACGCCCTGCTTTACAACGAAACCCGCATTTTCCAGTTGGAGTTTCTCGGCGTGCTGCTGCTTGGCTCCATCGGCTACATCTCTGTCGGCACATTGCTCTCTGCCATGTCCGTGCAGACGCGCACGCGCGACGTCCTGTTGCCAATTCTGCTCTTTCCTGTAGCGGTTCCCGTTTTACTGGCTTCTGTCAAAGCCAGTGGTGGCATCATCGAAGGCTTGCCGCTAAATGACATCCTCACCCCCATCAACCTCTTGATCGTTTACGACATCGTCTTCATCGCCATCTCGTTCATGGTCTTCGATTTCGTGGTCGAGGAATAAAAATCTTCAAAATCTACAAACACAAACGAACCATTCTCAGCAAACGTTATAGTAACTGCGATTGAATCAAGTGTTTGAATGAATAAATCCATGTAAGGAGGTTTCAATGCAAACCAAACCTATCGCACTCACCATTCTCGATGTTCTGTCCGTTATTTCCATCGGTGTGGCAACGTACTTCGCCCTTGTCTTCGCCCCCACCGAACAGATCATGGGACAGGTGCAGCGCGTCTTCTACTTCCATGTCGGCACGGCATGGGTCGGTATGCTCGGCTTCATCATGGCGGCTGTTGTCGGTGTCATCTACCTCATCAAAAAAGACCTGAAATGGGACCGCATCGGCGTGGCAGCTGTTGAAGTGAGCACCATGTTCTTCTTCATCACCATTGCCCTCGGCTCCATCTGGGCCCGCCCCGCCTGGAACACCTGGTGGACGTGGGATCCCCGCCTCACCACCGCTGCCATCACCGAACTCATCTACATCGCCTATTTCATGCTCCGCGCTGGCATCGAAGACCCCGAAAAACGAGCCCGCTTCGGCGCAGTGTACACCCTGTTGGGTGGCATCAGCGTACCGATCACCTTCATGGCGATCCGTCTCTTCCGCACCATTCACCCCGTCGTTGTCGGCAATGAAAGCGCTGCGGCACAGGGCGGCTTCAGCATGAGCGGCGACATGGTCACTGCCATGCTTGTCTCCTTCGCCGCATTCACCATCATCTTCATCGACTTGATGTGGAACCGCATCCGCATGGGCTCCTTGGAAGAAAAGGTCGAACAACTCAAGCTCAAAGTTTCAATGTAATTGGAGAAAAGAACATGGAAACCATACCCGATACCTCAAACTACATGATTGCAGGGTTCATCGTCTCCTTCGTGACGATGGGCATCTACGTCATCAGCATGTACATCCGCAACAAGAACCTCCAGCGCGATCTCGAAACGCTCGAGGAAATGGATACGGAAAAGAAATAACCTTCAGCCAGCCTTCCTCAAAGAGAGTCCGCCAACAAATTGCGTCTTCCCTTTCTCAAAAAAGACGCAATTTATGCCCGCACTGGGTATAATACAGCGGACTCTTTTTGATTCCCATGCAGAAGCGCCGCTGGACGACTGGACTCCTCCTCATCCTGATCGCCATTTCAAACCTGGCTTTCACGTCTGCCGCCCCGCCCGCTTCCCCCGTGGACCTTGCGCCTGCCTCTGCTTCCAATCCCCCACCCGGCCCCGACCGCTTCTCCATTATCACAGTTGAATACACCTCCCACGAATGGAACCTTCGCACGTGGAACGGAAAAAAACTCGCCTGCACCGTCTTCTCTGAATCAGACAAAGTGCCACAGCCGCACGAAATCTACAGGGATTGCGGCGAGACCATCTACAACAAATGGATGACCCAGCCGCTTTGTAATATCCATGATGTGCAAAGCTGCACAGGCTACTACGCCGTTCTGATCGACAGCATCCAAAAAGAAAAAGAGATCGCCATGCAGCTGCCAACTGCCAGCGCCTGGCTCTCACTCGAAGACTGCGAACCCGTATTCAGCACCTCCACTAATATTTGCGAAACAAAACCAACCATCGTCATCAAGGGGCTCGAACCCCTGCCCAACGAAAGCATCAACCGCATCGAAGGAACATATGATGGCAACTCCTTCTCTTGCGATCAAGCAGACACATGCAAATTCCGCATCCCCGAAACAGACGATGACGGTGTGGAAATGCAATTCTGGGCCTACTCCAGTTATGGCGATAGCAGCGAAGTTTTCACAGCACAGATCCGCGTGAGAGTGGCAGATGAAGGCGACCCCGACCAGTTGTATTGGTATGTGGATGTACTCTCACCGCAATGGCAGGGACAAGCTGCCACCTGCACCGACGCGTGGAACATCTTCCCCCCCGTTGGCGGCACACCCGCACGGCTCAGCACTCCCAAATACAGCGAAGAACTCAGCAGTGATATCCCCTATACCTACCTTGCGGCGAATCTCATTCTGCAAGGAATTGTGGATGCCAGCACCTGTCCGGACGGTGGACTCCTGCCCGGGAACGTCGTCAACCAGTGCGGGCTGGAAAAGTCACGAGGCGCTGTCACTGAATGGCAAAACCAGTTCGATGATCTCATCCTCAGTACGGCAAAAGAGACAAGCGTCCCTGCGCGGTTGTTGAAAAATCTATTTGCGCGTGAAAGTCAGTTTTGGCCCGGGGTGTATCAGGCGGCAAGTGATGTGGGGCTTGGCCAGCTCACCGAGAACGGTGCAGACACCACCCTCTTTTGGAATCGTTCGTTCTTCAATCAATTCTGTCCGCTTGTGATGGATGCGGAAACGTGCAGTGTGGGATATGCCAACCTGGATGAGGAAATACAACTTGAACTGCGGCAATCGCTGGTGGCAAGCGTGAACGCCACTTGTGAAGAATGCCCGCTTGGGTTGGACCTGACGCAATCGAAGTATTCAGTCAATGTGTTTGCGCACACGCTCACTGCAAATTGCGAACAGGCGGCGCAGGTAATCTACAATTACACTGGCAGCCTGCCAGGCGAGGTTGCCGTGTATGAAGACCTATGGAAATTTACGCTCGTTAATTACAACGCGGGCGGTGGTTGTCTGGCGGAGGCTGTTTCTGCCGCACAGGCTTTCAGCGGTTTACCTATTACATGGGAGACCGTCTCGCCTCACCTAACGGGCGCTTGTTCAGGCGCAGTGGGGTACGTGAACGACATCAGCAAGTAAATCCATTTCGGAGGGCTCATGCTCACACTTCCAGAAAAAATCCTCTTTGTCCTTGCCACTCTTGTTTCCCTATACTTCACCTATAAAGGTGTGATGAAGATCGTTGGTCACATTGCCAGCGGGCAGGGTAAAGTGGATTGGTCGCTTGTGTGGAAACGCATTGGAGATCTGATCGTCAAAGTTGCTTTGTTCCAACCTGTATTTCGCCTCAGACTTGGACCGAGCATTTTACACGCGCTCATCGGCTGGGGCTTCCTCTCTTTTCTGCTCATCAATCTCGCCGACCTGATCTACGCTTATACGGGTTGGCGTCTGCTCGATAACACTGGTTTGTTTGGGGATATATACCGTCTCATTGCGGATGTGGCGAACATCGCCATCATTGTTGGAATCCTCGCGATGGCATTTCGACGCTTCGTACTCCGACCTGCAAGCCTGTTCACACGTGAGACGACTCTCCTACACCCGAAAGCGCGAACGGGCATCATGCGTGACTCAGCCATCGTTGCTTCGTTCATCTTCGTCCACAATGCAGCGCGATTTTTGGGTGAGTCGTTCAATTTGGCGTTGGCAGGTCACGCTGACAGCTGGCAACCCAGCATCTCTGCGGTGTCCCAGTTTTGGGCGGGGGTGGATGCGAATGTTCTGGTGGCGGGCGAACATATCGCATTCTGGTTGTCGATTGGCGCGGTAGTTGCGTTCCTTCCATACTTCCCGTATTCAAAACATATTCACCTGTTCTTTGCGCCGCTGAATTTTGCGCTCAAACCTGAACGCAAATCGATTGGCGAGTTAAGCTATATCAATCTTGACGACCAATCGATCGAGCAATTCGGCGCGGCGAAGATGAAAGACCTTGGCTGGGAACAGATCATGGACAGCTACGCCTGTATCATGTGTTTCCGCTGTCAGGAAGTTTGCCCCGCGTATAACACTGGAAAATTATTGTCACCCGCTGCGTTGGAGATCAACAAGCGCTATCACTTCAACGGCGGCGGTACGACCGATGTAGCGATGGCTGAGTTGATTTCGGAAGAAGCTGTTTGGGCGTGTACATCGTGCGGCGCCTGCGTGGACATTTGTCCCGTTGGCAATGAGCCGATGCGCGACATTCTCGACATCCGCAGAAATCTTTCGATGATGGAAAGCGCATTCCCCAAGCAGTTGGAGACCGCGTTCAAAGGCATGGAACGCAACATGAACCCGTGGAATGTTTCGCAGGGTGACCGCATGAAGTGGGCGGAAGGCATGAGCGTGCCGACGATTGAGCAAAATGCCGAGCCTGAAATATTATGGTGGGTTGGTTGTGCGCCTGCCACGGACTCGCGCGCGCAAAAGACCGCGCAAGCCTTTGCAAAAATTTTGAATACCGCTGGCGTGAACTACGCCGTGCTTGGCAAGAACGAAGCCTGCAACGGTGACTCGGCTCGCCGTGCGGGACGTGAAGATATCTTCTTCGGCCTGGCTTCACAGAATGTGGAAATCTTGAACGAGGTCGCGCCGAAGCGCATTGTGACGACCTGCCCGCATTGTTTACATACGATCAAGAATGAGTACCCTGCCTTTGGCGGGAATTATCAGGTCATTCACCATACGCAGTTGATCAATGAACTGGTTGGGTCGGGAAAAATCTCGATGAACCTTGAAGGCGACAATATGAAGATCACCTTCCATGACCCGTGCTATTTGGGACGGCATAACAAGATCACCGATGCGCCGCGTGATGCGTTGCAATCTGCGGGCGCAGAGATGGTGGAGATGCCGCGTAACGGAGCCAAGTCGTTCTGCTGCGGAGCAGGCGGCGCGCAAATGTGGAAGGAAGAGGAAGAAGGCTCGGCACGGGTGAACGAAGCGCGCTTCGCCGAAGCCAAATCCACGGGTGCGGATACGGTGGCGGTGGGCTGTCCGTTCTGTTTGACGATGATGACCGATGCAGCGAAGGGTGAAGGCAGTGAGATTCAGGTGAAGGATGTAGCAGAGATCGTGGCAGAGCGGTTGAAAACTTAACTTTTACACTACCAAGAACCAATCCGCAGATTGCGCGGATTTTGCAGATTTTTTTCTGCGAAATCTGTCAAATCTGCGGATTAGGTTTTAAGGCAATCACGCAGGCGGAGAATTCCCTTTTTGATTTCGTCTTCGTTGTAGAACGAAACGCTCAAACGGAA
>Ga0209835_1000683_pt1 | contig 21158 bp, 20 predicted proteins | sample LakKivwa52mmetaG_FD_184138 | JGI IMG/M metagenome (GOLD analysis project Ga0209835, IMG submission 184138) | Anoxic lake water microbial communities from Lake Kivu, Rwanda to study Microbial Dark Matter (Phase II) - Lake Kivu water 52m metaG... | ecosystem: Environmental > Aquatic > Freshwater >...
CGAAAACAAAAAAGACTGGACATGAGACAGCGTCTCGATTGCCACCAGATTTTGACAACTGCAGCTAACATTAACTCGCTAACTCAACAGGACAATTTCTCCATTTCCAACTGAGGCAAAACAACTTTTTATTCGGTGATTCTGTAAACCGTTTTGATGGTGTGAAGGATTTCGGTGACTTCCCCGCTGATGTTGAGATCGTTCAGAAGTTCAGGTGTCAATTCCGGTTCAACGGCTCGGAGTAAGTGGGTATTTATGGACATTGTTTTTTTTGCTCAACTTGCAGACAGGGACGTGGGTTGGGAGCGGTGGAGAGGGAGATTGAAGAGAGAAGATTTTTGCCCACGGATTTTCACGGATTGGCACAGATTATTGGGTTAAGCGCTATAGGTTATGCTTTCTTACTATTGAGCTATTGAGCTGTCTCGCCATTCAGCCATAGGGAGAAGGAGCGCGGTTCCCGCTTATTGAAATCGGATTTTCACAGAAGAATTGAAGAGAAAGAGTTGCCCACGGATTGGCACAGATTTATAGATGAGGGGTTACCGGGGGTTGTGTTGAGCTTTTCGGCTATTGAGCTGTCAGGCTATCGGGTTTGCGAGAGAAGAGTTCAAGCATGTATGGGTAGTCTGTTTGTGCCGGCTTCCGAAACCGATAGAATGATTTTTCGCCCTCGTTTTTCTCCTGTATTTCGTAACCGCCTGCCCTGATGAACTCCCAAAATTTTATTCCGAAGTTCGCATCCAGAACCTCGATGCACAGGACGATGTCCAAGTCTTTGGTGGCACGCGGTTCGAGACCTGCAGCATCCAGTACCAGCCAGGTTGCAGCACCACCGATTAGTATGTATCGGTCTTGATAGTCTGCAAAATGAGAGGCGAATTTTTTCAGACCTACCATGCAAGCTTCTCCATCATTTCTTCAAGGGCTGCTTGAACGCGTTCGTCACGTTCCTTTTGCAGGCTCAGATAGAGCGAGAAAGGGTCAACTCTCCCTGCTGTGGCAAAGAGAGCCGGATCATAGTGCCACAGTTGAAGCTGACAAGTCCCTTCGTCTTCGATTGGAATGGTTGGCGCAGTCCTCGAAAGGTTCTTCCAGTGTCGGCTCCATAAGGCGTAAACCGGTTCCCTTGGGTAAGTCAGCATGGTGTATTGTGCGAGGGCGGTTTCACCGGCAGTCAGGCGTTGGTTTTGTGGAAGATCGTATTCCATGATCCGTTTACCGTTTCGTACCGGGTTCTGCAGTAAGGGATGGGCATGTTTCCAGAGCGACTCTTTGTTTTTCGGAAACAGCAGACGTTCCTTTCCTTCCCGTTTGACGGTACAGAGCCGGGTACTTTCGATTTCATCGAGAGCTCGCGTCATGGTCATGGCCGTGTAGCCAAGTCGTTCTGCAAGTTTCTTTGGTGTCACTGGTTCGCAGATACTTTCGTTCAGGAGATAAAGAAGCACCGCCTGGGTTGCGGGGCTGAGTGCGTTTACTGGCGGTGGTTCTGCTTTGTTCTTTTTTTGTTGATAGATGGCCCCCAGTTCCGGCCAGAAGAGTTGGCGGCCGATATCGACAAAGGGAATTTTGCGTGCGACCATGCGCTGGCGTACATACCCGGGAAGGCCTTTTGTGATTACACAGTATCCGTCATATCCGGTTAGGGTCTTGCGTATTTGCTGCAGATGTTTTTCAAAGGAAGCGGGTTTGAAATCATCTTTGTCTTTAAGATAGATGCCGAGGAATGGTCGATCTCCGATGCGTAACGCATACAGCGCGTATCGTTGTGTGAGGTGGTGCGATATGGGCGTGGTTACAGGCGGTCCCCAGATGACGGGATACCCTGCAGCCATGTTGATGAAACCTTCAAACTGTTTTTTTTCTGCTTCCATGTGTGGTAATTACGCTTTATTGCAAAGTAACATTTGTGATGTTATTTTGCAATAAAGCGTTATATACTTATTTATCAAGAAGAAGGGAGATCGGTTGAAGATGTGGACGGTTAGCCGTGAGCGGTAGGCAGGTAGTCGGTATTCAGTAGCCGGAGAAGAGGGAGAGGGTGCCCACGGATGGGAAGATTGTGGGCTATGGGTGGTGGGCAGTTAGCCGGTAGCCCGAAGGATTGAAGAGGAAGAGTTGCCCACGGATTGGCATTGAGCTATCTCGCCATTTAGCAATGAAAAGAAAGAGCGCGGTTCCCGCTGATTGAAATCGGATTTCCACGGATGGGAAAATTGTGGGTTCCTGGCTTCCGGCTCACCGCCCACAGTCCACGCTCTTCCCTCTCATCACTTCCCCGCTTCCCGTGCTCGAGTCTTTCAGGGATCCATCATGTATTCTTGTGTAATCGCCATAAATTCGTCATGAAAATCAGGACTGCCGGGATGTACTCCTAATTCCGATTCGCAGTAGAGTATGAAACGACGAGCGATTTGGTAGAGAGAGACTTTAAGGGTATGAAGGTTATTGAAATGCTCAGCAACCTCTCCATATAGGAACCTCTAAAAAGTTATTACGCACTCAAATTGCTGCGTTGGTCGGTGCTCGAAATCCTCATGTACTACGTGTACACTCCGGGTTCTCCGCTCCGTCCGCCTTGCACTTTGATCGCTCATCACACTTTTTAGAGGTTCCCATAAGCTATTTCATAGTCATGAGCAGAAAGGTTTCTGGCTGTTCTTGCCATTTGCCAATCTTCGATGGAGTCGATCACCTGTTTTTTTTCGAAGAATGCCAGTACTTTCATGAACGAGTCAACGGGTTCACCTGAAAGAACCAGACTGTGACGCATGGCAAGGCCCAGCGTGTCCTGAAGCTTCGAGAAACGCTCGTTGATTGCTGACATGGCTTCGAAAAGAGCGGTGTCTTTTTTTCGCAGTGTCAATACGTCCCCGGTCAGCGGCCATTCGATTCTGTTTTCTGATGCATTCAGAAAATAAACGCATCGTTGTATCGCTTCAAGCAGTTTGGCCAGATATTCTTTTTCTCTGGTAAGCAGTGCTACTGTCATCGCCGGTTTTATAAAATCGTTTCGAGCTGTCTGGCTTTAGGACGGATCATGGAGATAAATGCGTTTTCTTCTCTTTGCGGATGGTTTACCAGCACATCGACGGGCAGGTTCAGCTGTTGTTCGAGAATCAGTTTGATACGGGCTCTCTGCATCAGGGTAACCGGCAATGGTGATTCGATAAGCACATCGATATCTCCGCCGTGTCGATTGTCGTCGAGTCGTGAACCGTAGAGCCAGACGGTACTGTTCTCTCCGGCAATGGTACGACAGATTTTGACAATTGTATTGACCTGTTCTTTTGTCAGACGCATGGCTTTTTACATAACATTCGGCGTTTCCGGGGTCGATCATTTTTTTCATGTTGTGATTGAAAATACCAAACTTCCGGCTGTGCTGCAATGTGTTGAAAACATGGCCCGGTGAGGGGAGGATCGGGTGGATCGGACGGGTTTCCGTCCGGGAGTTGGGAGTTGAAGAGAAGAGGAAGAGATTGCCCACGGATTGGCACGGATTGTTGGAGCAGGGTTTTAGGGGACGTTGTTTTGCAGATCAACTTGCTGCCGGGTGGAAGGCGGATTGGGGAGGGATTGAAGAGGAAGAGATTGCCCACGGATTAGCACGGATTTTCACTGATTTATGGATGGGAGTTGATCGGGGGTTGTGTTAAGTTTTTCGGCTATTGAGGTGTCGGGGTATCTGGCAAGAAGAGGAAGATCGCGGTTCCCGCTTGATTGAAATCGGATTTTCACGGATTGAAGAGCGGTAGACCTGAGCGGGGTTTTAGGGGACGTTGTTTTGCAGCTTAACTTGTGGCCAGGGATGTGAGCGGTGAGCGGTGGACAGGGAGATTGAAGAGGAAGAGTTGCCCACGGATTAGCACGGATTGGCACGGATTTTTGGATGTGGGGTTGCGAAGGTTGAGTGCGCATGGCTTACCTTCCTCTGGCTGATTCTTCTGTTTTTTTGGCGCTGTTCAGACCTTCAGGATGTTTGCGCCATATGCGGATACGTTACTGTCTGCGGTAATGAGCATGATACTTTCTGCTCGTGCTTGTGCTATCAGCATTCTGTCGAATGGATCTTTATGCAATAGAGGAAGGGTTCCAACCGTAACTGCATGTTCGCCGGTTATGGGGAGTTCGCGATATGCGTTCAGCAGGAGCATTCTTCTTAACCGTGAAGCATCGACCTGAAAATCGGTGCGGCCCATACCGGATTTGATGGAGATCTCCCAGAGACTTGCTGAACTGAAAATGAGATTGTTTTCGGGGTTGGTCAGTAGGCTTGCGCAGGGTTCCGGTAATTTTTCAGGCTCCCCTGCTGCCCAGAGGAGAATATGGGTATCAAGCAGAAGGTTCATCCGTCGGCAAAGAGTTTTTCGATTTCAGTCTTGTTCATCTGGTCGAAATCATCGGGTACCTGTATTTCACCTGCCATAAATCCGAGTCGTTTTATACCTGTTTCCGCAACGGCTCCAGCTGGAATAACTTTTACAAGAGGGTTACCTGATCGGGTGATAATAAATGCATCGCCTCGGGAGGCTTGTTCAACAAGCGGAACGAGTTTTTTTTGTGCTTCGTCAAGGTTAATGGTCTGCATGTGTTGCTTTGTATTGTGATTTGTTGCCTTTGCTATATTATACGCATTTGTTGCATTTATTTTTTTAACGCGGGTGTTGAGATAAGAGTTTCAAACGTCAGGCGGGAAGGCCAGGCTCTTGAATGCGCGGGAGTATCGGGCGGCCTGCCAGCCGGGAGTTGGAGAGAAGAGAAAGAGTTTCCCACGGATTGGGATCAGGAGTCAGGAGACGAAAGTCGGGGAAGGAAGAGGGTTAGATTGGGTTAAGCGCTATGAGGGTTTTGCTTTCTTGCTATTGAGCTATCAAGCTGTCTCGCTATCCGGCAAGAAGAGGAAGAGCGCGGTGCCCGCTGATTGGGAGCGGATTGGCACGGATGGGAAGATTGTGGGACGTAGGCAGTGGGCAGTGGGCCGGTAGCCCGGAGGATGGAAGAGGAAGATTATGGCCCACGGATTAACACGGATTGGCACGGATTTTTGGATGTGGGGTTGACCGGAGGTTGTGTTGAGCTTTTTGGCTATTGAGGTGTCGGGGTATCCGGCTATATGAGGATGAAGAGCGCGGTGCCCGCTGATTGAAAACGGATTAGCACGGATGGAAGAGTGGCGAGATGTGGGTCTTCAGCCCCGTATGGGCGGCAGAGCAGTTTTAGGGGACGTTCTTTTAGGGGACGTTGTTTTGCAGCTAAACTTTTGGCCAGGGATGTGAGCGGTGAGCGGTGGGCTGGGAGATTGAAGAGGAAGAGTTTTGCCCACGAATTTTCACGGATTGACACGGATTGAAGAGGGTGAGATTGGGTTAGGCGTTATGGGTTATGCTGTCTTGCTATTGAGCTGTCTGGCTATTGAGCTGTCTGGCTATCTCGCTATCCAGCTATGAAGATGAAGAACGCGATTCCCGCTGATTGAAGAGGGGATTGATTGTCACGGATTGAAGAGCTGGAGACGGTTACCCTCTCGTCACTTTTTCCCTATTCACTTCCCCTCCTGCGCGTACCCGCGCGCCGGGCTTTCGGCTAACGGTTCACGGCTCACGCTCTCCCCTATTCACCTATTTTCCTGCGCGGAGCGCGATACTCCTTTTTTGCCTGGCTAATCTCGTAATAGCGTTTATATTGGAGTTATAATCCAATATAAACGATCTCCATATGTATACACGAACGCTGTCTGATGCTGTTGGCAGGGTAAGCCGGGGTTTTCCGGTGTTGTTGGTTACCGGCCCTCGCCAGGTTGGCAAAACGACTCTTTTGCAGATGTGTGCCGATGAGGGTGCTGTTGAGAGGCGAGGTTATGTTTCGCTTGACGATATGGACGCTCGCAGTCTGGCGCAGAGCGATCCGGCTCTTTTTTTACAGCGATGGAAACCTCCGGTGCTGATCGATGAGGTTCAGTATGCGCCTCAGCTGTTCAGCGCTATCAAGACGATTGTTGACCGGGAGCGGCGCAATGGTCTGTTCTGGTTAACGGGGTCGCAGAAATTTCATCTTATGCGAGGAATTTCTGAAAGTCTTGCCGGTCGGGTTGCCATTCTTGATCTGCTCGGGCTGTCGCAAGCTGAAATGGATGGCAGGGCGTTGTCGTCTGCTCCGTTTCTGCCTGATGCTGCATGGATTGCCGGAGCAAGAGCTGCTTCGGGAGGGGCTCATGGTTCGCTGATGGATGTTTTCAGCCGGATATGGCTGGGCTCTTTTCCCCGGTTGAACGAACTGGGAGCTGATTCTCGGGATGTATTTTTCCGCTCTTATGTTCAGACCTATATTCAGCGCGATGTGCAGGATCTGATCAGGGTGACCGATCAGATGGCGTTCAACCGGTTTCTTGCTGCCGTTGCGGCTCGTACGGGTCAGTTGCTTAATTATGCGAGTCTGGCGCGGGATGGGGATATCGATAACAAGACCGCAAAGTCGTGGTTGTCGGTTCTGGAGACTGCTGGCCTGGTGTTTCTGTTGCAGCCGTATCATACGAACAGGTGCAAGAGGCTGGTTAAAACGCCGAAGTTGTATTTTCTCGATACCGGGTTGGCGGCTTATCTGACGAAATGGCCTGATCCTGCTTCTCTGGAGGCGGGGAGCATGTCGGGCGCCATGCTGGAAACGTGGGTTTTTTCGGAGATTCTGAAGAGCTACCTGCATCAGGGTCGCGATCCGGGCCTTTTTTTCTACAGGGATACGGATCAGCAGGAGATCGATGTGGTTATTGAATCCGGCGATACGCTGTATCCTGTGGAGATAAAGAAAACCGCATCGCCTTCGCAGCATGGTGGGTTCGGGTTTGGGGCGCTTGATAAATTGGGGCGTAATAAGGGTCCGGGGGCGGTTGTGTGTTTCGTGGAGCGTGATATTCCGTTATCCGGGAGTGTGACGGCGGTGCCGGTAGGGTATATTTGAGGGGGAAGGGAGAATGTGGGTGGTGGGCGGTGAGCGGTATTCAGTAGTCGGTAGCCGGAAAACACAGGGGAGCAAATTGTGGGTGGTGGAGGGTTGGCCGAAAGAGTGCGGATTGGGGAGGAAGATTTTTTTGCCCACGGATTTTCACGGATTGGCACGGATTTTTGGGTTACGTGCTCAGGGTTATTTTTTCTTGCTATTGAGCCATCGAGCTGTCTGGCTATCCAGCCAGAAAATGAAGAGCGCGGTTCCCGCTTATTGAAATCGGATTTTCACAGAAGGAAGACGGGAGGCGGAGGTTCTGGCTCACCTCTTCCCTATTCACTTCATCTCTATTCATGCTTTTTCGTTATCGAACGGTAAAGCTTTCTCGCCCTGAAATGCTTGCTTCGATTTGCGAGGGTGTGGCAATGACGTATGGGGGATATTGCGTGATCTTGTTATGCTGAAAGTTTTTGGGTGTCAAGGGGTAGCTTGTTGAGAATGAGTTCCTTGAGGTTGATTTTGTTTTTGGCATTGTCGATGTCTATTCCGACAAGCGCGCCTTCCTTGTCGTAGTCAATGATGACTCCTTCGGAGATTTCTACGCTTTCGGTGCTGTCTTTTTCCGAAAATTCGATATAGAGAGAGTCGGTTTCAGGGTAATAGTTAATTTTCATCTTTGAATCTCCGGTCTGGAAATGCGTTGTGTATCGTTTTTTTGTCGTCCAGCGTTACAACCCTCATAATTTTTCCGTCAAGCTCTTCGATTTCCCCCCAGAATCGATAGCGGTTTTGTTCCTGCTTTTCGGTACGGATGGGGTTTTCGATAATGTGTATGCACCATTCCTTTTTTATGTAAGGCCTTTTCCGTAATACTTCGTTTTCAAAGTATGGAGTAAAGGAGTAGCTTTTCAGCATTTTTCAGCCTTGCTTTCGGAGTTTTTCGGCACTCTTTGCTGGTTAAAAGTTAGCAAAATTTCAGGAGGGGGCAAAGAAGAGCGTGGGATCAAAGAGGAAGAGGTTGCCCACGGATTAGCACGGATGGGAAGATTGTGGGTCGTAGGCTGTAGGCAGTAAGCCGGAAGCCCGTTAAGATAGGGTTAAGCGTTATGGGTTATGCTTTCTTACCATTGAGCCATTGAGCCATTGAGCCATCCAGCCATAAGATGAAGAGCGCGGTTCCCGCTGATTGAAATCGGATTTCCACGGAGGGAAGATTGTGGGACGTAGGCGGTGGGCGGTGGACCGGTAGCCCGAAGAATTGAAGAGGAAGAGGTTGCCCACAGATTAACACAGATTGACACGGATGGTTGGATTATGCGCTATGGGTTGCGCTTTCTTGCCATCTAGCTATTGAGCTGTCTCGCTATCCAGCCAAGAAGAGGAAGAACGCGGTTCCCGCTGATTGAATATCGGATTTCCACGGAGGGAAGACGGGAAACGTGGGCTGTTGGTTGTGGGCAGTTAGCCGGTAGCCTGAGGGATTGGGGAGGAAGAGTTTTACCCACGGATTGGCACGGATGGAAGAGCTTGGGTTGGGGGCTGTGGGCGGTGATCCGGAATGGATTTATTCCGATTATGCGCATAACTGGTAATTTATCTTTCCGGCTTGTATATTAATCGGAAAGATAAATTGCCGGAGGGTTCATTGTGATTGATTTGTTGAAAGAGCTCATACTTGATTTTCAGGAGGTTGACCTGCCGACGAGCGTGCCGAGAAGGGTCGAGATTTCGTTTGTGCCCGGAAAGGCTACGGCTTGTATCGGCGTTCGGCGGTGCGGGAAATCGACGTTCATGTTTCAGCTGATGCAGAAACTCCTTGATGAAGGGGTACTTCGTCAGAATATTCTCTACCTGAATTTTTTCGATGATCGGCTGTATGGTCTGCAGCGCGACAGCCTGGCTCTGATAACAGAGGCTTATTTTTCGCTCTATCCTGAAAAAAAGGGTACCGAGAAGGTTTACTGTTTTTTCGATGAGATCCAGGTTGTTCCCGGCTGGGAACCATTCGTGGATCGGCTGCTGCGAACTGAAACGTGCGAGGTGTCTATAACCGGATCGTCGGCACAGATGCTTTCGCGAGAGATGGCAACCCGGATGCGTGGAAGGTCGCTTTCATGGGAAATGTTTCCGTTTTCATTCCGGGAGTTTCTGGACTGGAAGCGAATCGACAGCAATGGTCCGTTCCCGGCAAGGAAGAGATTGTCGATTCAGAAGGCCTTTGAAGAGTACCGGGAAACTGGAGGGTTTCCGGAAGTTGCGGGCCTTGACCGGCAGTTGCGGATCAAAATACACCAGGAATATTTTAATGCCATGCTTTTCCGGGACCTGGTAGAGCGTCATGATATCGCTCATCCGAAGGCGGTCGCGGATCTTGCTCATTGGCTTGCGGATCATACGGGTTCCCTCTATTCCATCAATCGCCTTACCGGGTATCTGAAATCGCTTGGACACAAGGCGCCGAAACCGGCGGTTTCCGATTATCTCGAATGGTTTGAAGATGCTTATGTTTTTTTTACCACACGCATTTTCGATGCCTCTCTGGCCAGGGCCAATACCAACCCGAAGAAAATTTACTGTGTCGATCACGCGCTTGTGACCTCGGTGAGTTCCGGGATTCTTGTCAACTCCGGCCATCTGCTGGAAAACATGGTGTTCATTGCGCTGCGCCGGGTGACACCGGATGTTTTTTATTATAAGACCAGGGCGGGCCGGGAGGTTGATTTCATCGCCGGAAGGCAGGGATCGTCCCGGATGCTTGTGCAGGTGTGTGAATCGATGGCCGATCCGCAGACCCGAAAGCGGGAAACCGTCGCCCTTGCCGAAGCTATGGGCGAGCAGAACCTGCGGCAGGGAACAATTGTGACTCGTCAGGAAGAAGGGCAGATAGCGGTTGATTCCGGAGTGATCGACGTGGTGCCTGCTTGGCGTTTTTTATTGGGGATTGAGCCCTGAGGGATGGACGCCCGCAGGGGGCACATAGGGGACCATAGGGGACGTTGTTTTGCAGCTCAACTTGCAAGTCCGGGAGTCCGGAGTCGGGGAAGGAAGATTTTTGCCCACGGATTTTCACGGATTGGCACGGATTGTTGGATGTGGATTGATCGGGGGTTGTGTTGAGCTTTTTGGCTATTGAGGTGTCGGGGTATCTGGCTATGAAGAATGAAGAACGCGGTTCCCGCTTGATTGGGAGCGGATTAGCACGGATGGGAAGATTGTGGATGGTTTTAGGGGACGTTGTTTTGCAGCTTAACTTGTAGCCATGGATGTGTGCGGTTGGCGGTGGACAGGGAGATTGAAGAGGAAGAGTTTTACCCACGGATTTTCACGGATTGGCACAGATTTTTTTTTGTATGAGGGGTTACCGGGGGGTTGTGTTGAGTTTTTCTGCTATTGAGGTGTCGGGGTATCTGGCAAGGAGAGGAAGAACGCGGTTCCCGCTGATTGAAGTACGGATTTTCACGGATTGAAGAGCGTGGGTCGGGGGCTGTGGGTTGTGGGTCGGAAGAGTTCGGATTGGGGAGGAAGATTTTTTTGCCCACGGATTTTCACGGATTGGCACGGATTGTTGGATGAGAGTGACCGGAAATTGTTTCAAAATCTTCAGCTATCCAGCCATCCAACTGTCTGGTTATCAAACCATGAAGAAAAAAGAACGCGGTTCCCGCTGATTGAATGCGGATTGGCACGGATGGGAAGATTGTGGGACGTAGGCGGTGGGCGGTGAGCCGGATGCCCGGAGGATTGAAGAGAAAGATGTTGCCCACGGATTGGCTTGTATTATGGTTTATTATTCATGGATTAGCAATGACTTATTACTGATCTCAATGAAACGGGCTGATTTGAAAGCTTCTTCTATATCTGCCATCGCGGCTGTAATCAATCGTTCAAGCTCGGCATTGCCAATGTTACCTGAAGCGACCAGCATCAACCGTTGAGGTGTATTTCGTAAAAGGTACGATTGTACGAAGTCTTCATCTTTCGTGACAACGATACGTTCATCACTATCTGCAATACGGGCAATTTCAGCATCCGTTGTTCGATTACCCGAATCCAGATCGAGGGTATGCAGCGCATCGTGGCCATTTTCGCGTAACCAATTGCAGAAACGACGCGGAAGCTGAGCATCCACAAGAAATTTCATGCGGCGAATCCCTTGATACTCTTGATGTGAGCCAGACGAGCGGCATAAGCAAGAACAGCGAGTATGTCGTCTCTCTGAAGATCCTCATAGTCACCCAGAATGTCATCGATGCTCATTCCACCTGCGAGCCACTCAAGTATATTTTCTACAGGATACCGCATCCCGCGAATACATGGCTTTCCATGACAAATATCCGGATCAATGGTTATACGGTCTATGTTTTGCATTGGGTTGCGTTCTGAGTGTTAACCTGAATTCGTAACTCTCTTGTACCAATATATATATTGACCAACCCATGCAACAAGCGCTATTTCCTGATTATTTCGAAGTCCGCTTCAGGTTGCCTGTGGATGGAAGACTGGCGCTTGGGCGCCCGGGAGTCTGGAGTTGGATTGTGTGCTGTGGACTGAAGGCTCGGGTCTTCAGCCCCGTAGGGGCGGCATGTTTGTATTCCGGGGATGGTGCCACTCCCCCCCCCATTTATGGGTTTCGGCCCGTAGGGGCCGTGGGGATTGAAGAGGTAGAGTTTTGCCCACGGATTGGCACGGAGGAATTGAAGAGGAAGATGTTACCCACGAATTTTCATGGATTGAAAAGAGGAATATCAGGGTCTGTCCCCTACTTGGTGTGTCAGACAGGTTTTAGGGGGTTTTAGGGGACGTTGTTTTACAGCTCAACTTGTAGCCATGGATGTGTGCGGTTGGCAGTGGACAGGAGATTGAAGAGGAGGAGTTTTGCCCACGGATTGGCACGGATTGGCACAGATTTTTTTTGTATGAGGGGTTGACCGGAGGTTGTGTTGAGTTTTTCTGCTATTGAGGTGTCGGGGTATCTGGCAAGAAGAAGAAGAACGCGGTTCCCGCTGATTGAATGCGGATTAGCACGGATGGAAGAGCTTGGGTTGGAAGTTTGGCTGCGGAGGGGTGACATATCGGTAGTTCGAAGGGATTGGTTGTGATGGTTATGGATGATATGGATTTAGAGTATGATTCTTTTTACTGCCAGTGATGGTTGTCCGAAGTTTATGAGGAGGCCGAGTTTATGTTTGGTGGCACTGAGATAGTTGAGTAGCTGGGCTTCGTGTTCTTTGGTTAATCGGTTAAGGGCTTTTATTTCAAGTATGATAGCGTCGTGGCATATGAAGTCAGCTATGTAGCGCTTGGTGAGTATCTGGTCTTTATAGGTTATATCGAGTTTTTTTTCTTTGTGGTAAAGTATTTTGCGATTGGTCATTTCGATGGCGAGTGCTTCCTGATAGATTGGTTCGAGAAAGCCGTGCCCGAGTGTGCGGTGTACTTCCTGTGCCGCTCCGATGATGTTGTATGTTTCGTTTTTGTAGAGGATGTCCATATTCTGACTGGCTTAGCTTTCAGTTCAATGTATTATTTATTACGTAATATCGGAAACTTTGGAATTGAAGGAGGAAGATGTTTGCCAACGGATTGGAATCGGAAGTCTGGAGTCGGGGAAGGAAGAGGTTTGCCCACAGATTTTCTCGGATTGGCTCGGATTGAAGAGCGTGAGATTGGGTTAGGCTTTCTTGACATTGTGCTATCATGCTGTCTCGCTTTCCGGCAAGAATAGGAAGAGCGCGGTTCCCGCTGATTGAAATCGGATTTTCACGGATGGAAGACGGGAGACGTGGGCCGTGAGCCTTGGGCGGTGGGCCGGAAGATTGAAGAGGAAGATGTTGCCTACGGATTTTTATGGATTGAAAAGAGGAATATCAGGGTCTGTCCCCTACTTGGTGTGTCAGAGGAGGAGGAGGAGGGTGGCGAGGAGGGCTGTTGTTATGTGGAGCAGAAGGGCGCGTTTTGCTTTTTTTGCCGGGGATGAATGTGTAGTGAATCTCCATGAGAAGGCTGTAGAGCAGGATCCCGGATATGAGGTACTGCATGATGTATAGTGTTTATGTATACATCATGCGATTAACGATTTTCAACAGAATTTGAAATATTAAGTTTCCGGAATGAGGGGCATCCCTCTGAAATGGGTTTGGGATCAGGCGGGAGGGGGGCTGAAGGGCGAGTCGGTTATTGTCTGCTGTGTATGGTTTTGTGTTGGCGATTCTTACCTTTTTACTGTTTTTTTGTTTAGATTTGTTGAGTGTTTCTTGCCTTTAACCCCCAATTTTTTAATAGCGATATTATGACGCTTCTTGACGGCAGCGGTGCGTTGCTTCCGGAGAACAGGGAGGATTTGGTGACGTATTGCCGACGGCTGGAGGCCGAGTTGCGGCTGGAGCGGTCGCATCTGGGTTCGTTGTTCGCGGCTATGCCGGATATGGTCTGCATCGCTTCTACGGATGGGTATTTCAGGCGGTTGAGTTCTTCGTGGGAGCGGGTGCTTGGTTACAGCCTGGATGAGCTGCTTTCGATTCCGTATCGGGAGCTTATCCATCCGGATGACAGGGAACCGACTCGTCTGGAAGTTGAGCGACAGCTTGCGGGGTGCAGTACGGCGCATTTCGTGAACCGGTATCGGACAAAGGATGGCCGTTATCTCTGGCTGGAGTGGAATGCTTCTCCTGCAGATGACGGAAACCTGTTTGCCGTCGCTCGCGACATTACCGCAAGGCGCGAGGAGGAGATGCAGCTGCGGCTGTGGGCCGATGCGTTCCGCTATTGCGCGCACGGGCTTGCGGTTTGCGATCCTTCGACGAATACGATAACGGCGTGCAATCCCGCTTTTGCCGCTCTTCACGATATGACCCCGGAAGAGCTGACGGGTCGGGCGCTGCTGGAGCTCTACCCTGCTGATGTTCATGATTATGTGCATAAGCAGATTGCGATTTTGCATGACAAGTCGATGACGAATTTCGAGACCGATCGGCTGCGGAGGGACGGTTCGCGCTTTCCCGTGCAGATGGATGTCGTATGCGTGAAGGATGCATCGATGAGGCCTCTGTATATGATTGCTTCGGTACAGGATGTTTCGAAGCGCAAGGAGTTCGAGAAGGCGTTGCTCAGAAGCGAGGCGCAGTTCCGCTCGGTTGTGGAGGCCGCTCCGGAGGGGATTTTCATACAGACGGATGGGCGTTTCGCTTACCTGAATCCGGCGGCTATGGAAATTTTCGGGGGTCGGGATCAGGATGAGCTGCTGGGCCGCGAGGTCATCGGGCGGTTCCATCCGGATTTCCATGAGCTGGTTTCCGAACGCATCAGGCAACTGAACGAGCTGCGGCTTGGGTCGGAGGCATCCGAGGAGACAGTTGTACGCATGGACGGGTCTCTGGCGACTGTGGAAATTTCTGCAGTTCCGTTCCTGCATAATGGAAAATCGGGCGCTCTGGTGTTCATGCGGAACGTGACGGAGCGGAAACGGGCTATGGAGGAGCGGCAGGTTCTTGAGAAGCAGTTGCAGGAGGCGCAGAAGCTGGAGTCAATCGGCAGGCTTGCCGGAGGTATTGCTCACGATCTGAACAATCTGCTCACACCGGTGCTGGGGTATGCGGAGATGCTTGAGAGCGAGCTTTCGGGATTGGAAGAACAGCGGGAGGAGGCGCGGATGATCCGGGAGGCTTCGCTGAGTGCAAGGAAGCTGATCTGGCAGCTGCTGGCGTTCAGCCGGTCGCAGACGCTGGAGCTTGAGCCGGTGGATCTGAACGAGGTGGTTGGTAAAGCCTGCAAGCTGCAGCAGAGTTGCGTTGGAAGCCTGGTGGCGGTAGAGTTATCGCCTGATACGGAGCTGCCGCGCATCCTCGGGAATGCGAGCCAGCTGGAGCAGGTTATTATGAATCTTGTGATGAATGCACGGGATGCCATGCCTTCGGGCGGCAGGCTGCGCATTGCAACATCGGTTGCTGTTTTGCGTGAGCCTTCGGAGGGTCTGCCTGCGGGACGGTATGTTGCGCTGGAGGTGACCGATACGGGGAAAGGAATTGCGGCTGAGGATCTGCCACGGATTTTCGAGCCTTTTTTTACGACGAAGGGTGTCGGCAAGGGAACGGGCCTGGGGCTGCCGAGCGTGTACGGCATCGTCAAGCAGCATAGGGGAACCGTACAGGCGACAAGCGAGCCTGGCAGGGGCACTACATTCAGGGTGCTGATACCGGTGATTGAGGAGGATGCGGCTGCGACGCCGGTCGAAAGCGTTGCGGATAATCCCGGCAAGCAGAAGTACCTGGTGCTGGTTGTGGAGGATAACGATATGGTACGCAAGTTCACGATGCATGCCCTGGAGATGCAGGGGTACGAGGTTACGGGTGCCGAAAGCGGCGAAAGGGCGCTCGGGATGATCGTCGATGAAGGGGCGGTTCCGGATCTGGTCATTTCCGATATCATGATGCCGGGCATGAACGGCGTGGAGCTTGTCGGGGAGGTACGAAAGCTGCTGCCGGAGGTGAAGGTGCTGTTCATGTCGGGGCATACGAACGATCAGGTGAAGCAGCAGGTTGTGGCGCTTTCGGGCAACGGTATTCTGAACAAGCCGTTCACGGCGAAGTTGCTGATGGAGAGGGTGAAGAGCGTGGGCTCCGGGGACTGACTTCCGGGGTCTATCAACAGCAGGGACCAGCAGGGGACGTTGTTTTGCAGCCCAACTTATCCCGAATCAGGTCTGACTATCAACGAGTTACGGCTTCTCTTCGATGGGGCTGCTTCGCTGGTGCTTCTTCAGCATGTTGCTGACCGCACTGGTGCTCACTCCAAGCCACCTTGCCGTTTCGGCAAGCGTCAGGCCATAGGCGAAAACGAATTTGCCGGCAATCCGTTGCCGCAGTGCCGGCAAATTTCGGCTCCTGCTTCCCGAGCGGAAAAAGGCTTCCGTCACGCCTGCGTCGTGACATTCCTGCGCAATTACTGACCGGAGCTTTTCGACACGTTCTTTCGGCGACAAGCGTTGCGTATCCAGCTCTTCGTGTTCTGCTTCTTCGAGTATTTTTCTTACGAAGGCATCGGTTCCGAGAATCCTTTCGTCTCCAGGCGCTTCCATGCCTTGTTTACGCATCGATTGCACGTTAGCCCATCCGCCGTACGACCGGAGCAGTCCGCCTCCCGAAAGATCGGTTTCACGTTTCTGCCCCATCTCTTCCTGCAGATAGGCAAGGTATGCCTTTTTTGCAGAACGTTCGTCGCTGCCGAAGAAACCGAGCACATGGTTCCGATCGAGCCAGTCGTAGCGGACCTTGTTCATGATGGATGCATGTCCTGTCCATGGATATGTGGAGAGGTGCTCCAGCGTCTCGACAACCCCGGCTCGAAGCGGGTTAAGATGGATGTAGGCAACCAGTTTTTCGAAGTATGCCTCTTCTTCGCAGACAATGGATTTATAGCGGTTCTGAAAAAGGTGGCCAACGCGTTTGTGGCGTTTGTTGAAGTATTGAGCGTAACCCGAGAGCAGCCGGCGCATGAAGACCGAGATGCCTGAAGGGCCGCTTTCGAGCAGAATGTGGACATGGTTGTCCATCAGGGCAAAGGCATAGATGCCGGTTTCGGTGGTTTGGGCCAGCGTGCTCATGCGCCTGAGGAAGTTTCCGCGGTCTGCGTTATCGAGCACGATGTTGCCTTTTTCGATACCGCGCATGATGACGTGATGCAATGTGCCTGGTTCGTCAAGTCTCGGTCCTCGTGGCATAAGCAGTTGCGGTTTGGTGATGTGGCAGGGCGTTTTACGGGAATATACGCAACTTCAATGAGGATAGATAAGCTGCAAAACAAAGTCCCCCACTTAAACGTCCCCCACTTATTCTTTGCTTTTCGTTATATTGGTTGTAGTTGCGGGATGGTTCGATTAACGTTTTAACGCCTTTGCTGAAATATGTTAGCGAGAATTCAGTCTCTGTATCTGTTTATTGCCGGGGCACTTGCACTGGCGAGCATGTTTGTGCCGTTCTGGAGTTTCAGCGGCGGAGAGGTAGTTTATTTCCGCGATTTCGGGGCTCTGGAGGTTGCGGGACTTGTGCAGGTTACGGCGAGCTATGCGGCTGGCGTTTTTTCGCCGCTGACTGCGATTGCGGCGATTGCGGCGATTTTTCTGTATGCCAACCGGACGCTGCAGACGAAGCTGATTGCGCTGGCGGTAGTACTGTTCATGGGCGACCTGATTTCGGGACTTGTGGCGGCGCATTTCATGAGCGAGTATTTCGAGCAGACGATGGCGGCGGTAACGCACAGGCCGGAGGCGGGGTTGTTTATGATGCTGCCTGAACCGGTTCTGTTATGGATGGCGCTGAAAGGGGTCAGGATGGACGACAAGATCGCTAATGCTTATAAACGGCTTTGAGAGAAATGCGCATCGTTTTTTCTGTCGGCGATATTCATGGCATCGGTCCGGAAATCATTCTGAAGAGTTTTCTTAAGCTGCGCGAAACCGGACATTCGTTCGTGGTGGCGGGTTCGTATAAGGCGATGGAGTTCTATCTGACGAGGCTCGGTCTGCCGGTGGAGCTTGAACTGGTGAGCGATGTTTCAGCGGTGGAGGGGTTGTGCGCCACACATTGCGGGGTGCTGCCGGTGCTGAGCGTTGCGGAGCCGACGCAGGTGAAGCCGGGCGTTATTTCGGCCGAAGCGGGAAGGATTGCGATGCTTTCCGTTGCTGCGGCTGCCGAGTTGTGCCGCCAGGGTGTTTGCGATGCGATGGTGACCGCACCGATCAACAAGGAGGCTGTGGCGCTGGCGGGGTTCAGGGAGAGCGGCCATACGGGTTTTCTGGGAAAGCTCTTCGGCGTGGACTCCCCTTGCATGATGTTTTACGATCCGGTGACGGAGCTGCGGGTGGCTCTTGCCACCATCCACGAGCCGCTGGAGAGGGTGCCGGAACTGATTCGAAACATGGATCTCGAAGGGTTTCTGGGGCGGCTTGCGCTTTCGATGCGGACGGATTTCGGGCTTGCGCATCCGCGCATAGCGGTGCTGGGGCTGAATCCGCATGCTTCGGATGGCGGCGTGATGGGCTCCGAGGAGATGGCGGCTATCGCTCCCGCGATCGGGCGGGCGGCCAGAAGCGTGCAGGTTGAGGGACCTTTCGCCGCGGATGGGTTTTTCGGCGCCGGGCGGTACCGGAATTACGATATGACGGTGGCGATGTATCACGATCAGGGGCTTCTGCCTTTCAAGGTGCTGGCGTTCGATACAGGGGTGAACGTTACGCTGGGCCTGCCGATTGTGCGAACATCTCCCGATCACGGAACCAGCTTCGATATTGCCGGCAGCGGAAAGGCATCGGAGAGAAGCTTCTATGAAGCGACGATACTTGCATTGAAAATTGCGCGATGCAGAAAAGAGGAAAGTTGAACTGCAAAACAACGTCCCCAAATACTGAGTCATCATGATTACATTTATACAGGTGGATCTCGAACTGAACAAAAAGCTGATTTTCCGGGATCTGAACCTTACCATACAGCCGGGCGAGCTGGTATATCTTGTGGGAAAAAGCGGAAGCGGCAAGACGACGCTGCTGAAGTCGCTCTATATGGATATCCGTCCGAAGAAGGGAGAAATCCGGATTGCCGGTTACAGTTCGCGCACAATCACCAAAGGGAAGATTCCTCATCTGCGGCGGCGGCTCGGCATCGTGTTCCAGGATTTCCGCCTGCTGGAGGATCGCAATGTGTTCGATAATCTGGCGTTCGTGCTTAAGGTGACGGGTACGAAGGAGAAGCTGATCGAGGATCAGGTGATGCATGCGTTGCAGAGCGTGGGACTGGAGAGAGCCGCTAAAACGATGCCTGCGAGCCTTTCGGGCGGCGAACAGCAGCGCGTGGCGATTGCCCGGGCGATCGTGCGGGAGCCTCTTGTGGTGCTTGCCGACGAACCGACGGGAAACCTCGATCCCGATACGTCGATCGAGATTCTGGAGTACCTGAAGCGCATCAACAGCAAGGGCATTACGGTGCTTGTCGGCACGCACGATTACGAACTGGTGCGCCACTCCCCTTCCAGAACGCTGCAGATCTGCGATATGAATGTGGCGGAATGCTGCCTGGTGCCATCGGAAACCGGTTATCGGGTTGCGGCAATGGGTTGAAGATCGTTAGCGGTGGGCAGGAGGCCCGGCTATTCAGCCCCGCAGGGGCGGCATATCGGTAGCCCGGGGTGTAAACACGGGTACGGCGCACCCCTATCTATGGGTTTCGGCCCGTAGGGGCCGCGGGGATTGAAGAGGAGGATTTTTGCCCACGGATTAGCACGGATTGACACGGATTTTTGTATGTGGGGTTACTGGGTGGTTGTGTTGAGCTTTTCGGCTATTGAGGTATCGGGGTATTCGGCAAGAAGGGAAAGAACGCGGTTCCCGCTTATTGGGAGCTGATTTTCACGGATGGAAGAACGTGGGTCGGAGGATGTGCTGTGGGTTGTGGGTAGTAGGCCGGATGCCCGGAAGATGGAAAATGTGACGAGAGAAGGTTGTGGGTTGTGGCTATTCAGCCCCGGAGGGGCGGCATATCGGTAGCCCGGGGTGTAAACACGGGTACGGCGCACCCCCATCTATGGGTTTCGGCCCGTAGGGGCCGCGGGGATTGAAGAGGAGGATTTTTGCCCACGGATTAGCACGGATTGACACGGATTTTTGGATGTGGGGTTACCGGGTGGTTGTGTTGAGCTTTTCGGCTATTGAGGTGTCGGGGTATCCGGCAAGAAGGGAAAGAACGCGGTTCCCGCTTATTGGGAGCTGATTTTCACGGATGGAAGAACGTGGGTCGGAGGCTGTGCTGTGGGTTGTGGCTATTCAGCCCCGGAGGGGCGGCATATCGGTAGCCCGGGGTGTAAACACGGGTACGGCGCACCCCCATCTATGGGTTTCGGCACGTAGGGGCCGCGGGGATTGAAGAGGAGGATTTTTGCCCACGGATTAGCACGGATTGACACGGATTTTTGGATGTGGGGTTACCGGGTGGTTGTGTTGAGCTTTTCGGCTATTGAGGTGTCGGGGTATCCGGCAAGAAGGGAAAGAACGCGGTTCCCGCTTATTGGGAGCTGATTTTCACGGATGGAAGAACGTGGGTCGGAGGCTGTGCTGTGGGTTGTGGCTATTCAGCCCCGGAGGGGCGGCATATCGGTAGCCCGGGGTGTAAACACGGGTACGGCGCACCCCCATCTATGGGTTTCGGCACGTAGGGGCCGCGGGGATTGAAGAGGAGGATTTTTGCCCACGGATTAGCACGGATTGACACGGATTTTTGGATGTGGGGTTACCGGGTGGTTGTGTTGAGCTTTTCGGCTATTGAGGTGTCGGGGTATCCGGCAAGAAGGGAAAGAACGCGGTTCCCGCTTATTGGGAGCTGATTTTCACGGATGGAAGAACGTGGGTAGGAGGCTGTGCTGTGGGTTGTGGCTATTCAGCCCCGGAGGGGCGGCATATCGGTAGCCCGTGTAAACACGGGTACGGCGCACCCCTATCTATGGGTTTCGGGATTTAAGAGGAAGAGTTGCCCACAGATTTTCACAGATGATTGGGTTATGCGCTATCGGTTATGTGCTTAGTTGCTATTGAGACATCGAGCTGTCCCGCTATCCAGCCTTAAGATGAAGAGCGCGGTTCCCGCTGATTGAAATCGGATTTGCACGGATATTTATTGCGGTTCGTGAAATAGATATTTTTTGTCGAACGAAACAGCGAATTCCTGCAACAGATCCTGGTATTCTTCCTGAATTGTTCGATATCGGAGGTGTTCTTCCTGATTATCGATGTAGTGACCCCGGTTCACCGCTCTTCCATCCGTGAAAATCCGCTCCCCAATCAGCGGGAACCGCGCTCCCCATCTTACAACCAAATAACCCAACAGCACAATAGCCGAAAACCATAACACAACCCCCCAGACACCACCTCACCCATCAATCCGTGCCAATCCGTGGGAACATATCTTCCTCTTCAATCCCCGAAACCAGATTATATTAGGGGACGTTGTTTTGCAGTTCAACTATATTCGATTCAGGCTTTTCTGAATTTCTGAACCTCAACAGATCACGGGGCACCGCATATAGGATGCGTTCGGGTTGAGCTGCAAAGTCACGGTAGGGATGCCGGTTACCCGGCACCCCCCGTACAGATCCGTACGTGCGGCACTACCGCATACGGCTCCTGCCTTGAGTCATGGCGAATCTTACCTCCGGGAAAGGCTGGCATATTCGGA
>Ga0209835_1000685_pt1 | contig 21147 bp, 18 predicted proteins | sample LakKivwa52mmetaG_FD_184138 | JGI IMG/M metagenome (GOLD analysis project Ga0209835, IMG submission 184138) | Anoxic lake water microbial communities from Lake Kivu, Rwanda to study Microbial Dark Matter (Phase II) - Lake Kivu water 52m metaG... | ecosystem: Environmental > Aquatic > Freshwater >...
GCCACTTCCCTCAAAGAGACCTTGAAGTTGATCCGGCGTCTCTTTCCCATCCGGACCTGCCTTCATACCAAATTCTCAAATCGCACAAGACCCTGCATCAATTATGAGATGGAGCGTTGTTCGGGCCCCTGTTGTGGGAAGATCGATTCGGCTCAATATGGGGAGATCATTCGGCAGGTGAGGATGTTTCTGGAGGGAAGGAATAAGGATCTCCTCGAAGATTTGAAGAGAAAAATGGAGAGAGAATCAGAGGAACTCCATTTCGAAGTGGCCGCCAGGGTTCGAGATCAGATCAGGCATATTGAGCATGTGATCGAAAAACAGAAGATCGTCTCACGTGATTTTCTCGACCAGGATGTAATCGGGTTCCACCGCCATGACCATACAATTGTCATCCATCCTCTTTTTGTCAGAGGAGGGAAACTACTCGGGGGCAGGGGTTTTACTTTTCCCGGAGCAGCCCTGCCCGACGAAGAGGTTCTCTCATCCTTTATTCGCCAGTACTATCATGAGGGGAAATTCATTCCCGAACAGGTTTTGATTCCGAAGCCAATACCCGAACAGAATTTTATGGAAGAGCGGTTGACCGGTTTGAGAGGTAAGAAGGTCAATCTCCTCGTCCCCCGAAAAGGGGAGAAAAAGAAACTTCTCCAGTTAGCCTGTGAAAATGCCGAAAGGCATCACATCACAAGGACTGAATTAGAAAAGGATATTGAGAAACTCCTCGGAGCCCTGAAAGAGCAGCTCCATCTGGCAAAGATTCCTCAGAGGATTGAGGCTTTCGATATCTCCAATCTCCAGGGTGGGCAGGCCGTTGGGTCGATGGTCTCCTTTGAAGATGGAGAGCCGAACAAAGATCGATACCGCCATTTCAAGATTAAAACCGTCGAAGGGTCTAACGATTATGGCATGATGTATGAAGTTCTCCTTCGCCGGTATCAAAAGGCTGTTGAAGAGATGGATCTCCCTGACCTAGTTTTGGTGGATGGAGGAAAAGGGCAGCTTAATGTGGCCAAGGAAGTGTTTAAAGAGCTGGGGATCAAAGAGGTTGATCTCCTCAGTCTGGCAAAGGAGAGAAGGGCAGGGAACCGCCATTTGCACACGGATAAGACGGGCGAGAAAATCTTCCATCCTCAATATAAGGGACCGATCATCGTTGAGAAACAATCTCCGCTGCTGCGCTTTCTCGATCAAATTCGCGACGAGGCCCACCGTTTTGCCATCACCTATCATAAAAAGGTGAGAAAGAAGGGGACGATTCGATCCGTCTTGGAAGATATTCCGGGAATAGGCAGAACCCGTCAGAAAGAACTATTAAAATGCTTCGGCAGTGTTGATGGGTTGGAAAAAGCCTCCCTGGAGGAGCTGATCAACGCTCCCAAAATGACGTTTAAATCAGCCCAATCGGTCTATGATTTTTTCCATTCCGAATCCAAATAATCCTGTTCTTGACAATTGCATCCTTTTTTATATATGTTTAGCCTGCCAGATTACAAAATAGATAGGAGGAGGGAATATGACAAAAAGAGCAAAGCATTTCTTAGTCGCGGTGTTCATGTCGTTAACGTTATTAACATTTATTTCTCCAGCCATGGCACGGAAAGTCGAACTCCAGTTCTGGCATGGACTGGCACAGCCTTTGGGAGGGATTTTGGAAAAAATCGTCGCTGATTTTAATGCTTCACAGAACCTCTACCATATTAATGCCACCTTTAAGGGATCTTACCCGGATACGATGGTGGCTGCCATTGCCGCATTCCGGGCTGGCAATGCCCCCCACATTGTCCAGATGTTCGAGGTGGGTACTGCGACCATGATGGCTGCTCGGGAGGCCATCAAACCCCTTCACGAACTTATGAGAGTGGCCAATGTTCCCTTTGATCCAAAAATCTATGTTCCGGCCGTTCGGGGCTATTACAGCCTCTCGGATGGCCGTATGATGTCCACGCCCTTCAACAGTTCAACGGCCGTCATGTTTTACAATAAGGATGCTTTCCGCAAAGCTGCCCTCGATCCAGAGAAGCCACCCAGGACCTGGGCTGAAGTGCGTTCGTATGCCCAAAAAATTCGGGCTGCCAATGCTGCCAATATAGGATTTACCGCTGCCTGGCCAACCTGGACCCAATTTGAGCAATTCAGTGCGATTCATGATACCCCTCTTGCGACAAAAGCAAATGGCATGGATGGGATGGATGCCGTCTTGATGATCAACAGCCCCCTGCATATCCGCCATGTTCAGACCCTGATCGATATGCAGAAGGAGGGGTCTTTCAAGTACGGGGGACGTGATTCCGCCGGAGATGCGCTCTTCCCTTCAGGGGAGGCGGCGATCATTCATGCCTCTTCAGGATTGCGAGCTAGAATTTTACGTGAGGCAAAATTCGAATGGGGTGTTACCATGCTCCCCTATTATGAAGACGTAAAGGGGGCACCCAAAAACTCAATCATCGGGGGAGCCAGTTTCTGGACGATGACAGCTCCCAAAAGAACCCCCGAAGAGTACAAAGGGGTAGCTGAGTTCTACCGCTTCATCGGTCAACCGGACGTAGTGGCCAAATGGCATACGGAAACAGGGTTCCTGCCTATTACCTTTTCTGGTTACGATCGAGTGGTGGCTTCAGGTTATTATAAGCAGAACCCCGGTGCAGACCTTCCCTTCCGCCAACTTACCCGCTCAGAGCCCACGGAGAATTCTCGCGGCTTGAGATTGGGCAATATGCCGGAAATACGGAACATCATTCAGGAAGAATTAGAAAAGGCATTACAGGGACAACAGTCCGCATCTGAATCCATGGAGAATGCGGTTCGGCGAGGCAATGTCGTGCTACGAAACTTTGAACGGATGAGCCGTCCCTGAGAAATCATTTCTACGCTGTGAATGAGGCTGTGGGCCCTGTCTTTGACAGGGCCCACCGTTGTAGGGATAGGGATGCAACGTCGCGTTATTTTTAATAACAAGCTCCTGCCATACGGTCTGCTTGCGCCACAGCTTTGTATCACCCTAATTTTTTTCTTCTGGCCGGCCTTTCAGGCTGTTTATCAATCGGTATTTATTCAGGACCCTTTCGGACTGAGAACCCAGTTTGTCTGGTTTGAAAATTTTAAGGTTGTCTTATCTGACCCGTACTATCTGGGTTCCGTTCGGGTCACTTTCATCTTTGCCTTTGCTGTGACCTCCATCGCCATGTCCACTGCCCTGTGGCTTGGGTTTATGGCAGATAAACATATACGGGGCGTAGGGGTTTACAAGACCCTTCTCATCTGGCCTTATGCCGTGGCTCCGGCTGTAGCCGCTGTGCTCTGGCTTTTCATCTTTCATCCCTCCATTGGCCTTCTGGGACGCGCCTTGGGTGAGATGGGAATCTCCTGGGACTACAAACTCAATGGCACTCAAGCGTTACTTCTGGTCATTCTGGCCGCCTCCTGGAAACAGATCAGTTACAATTTTCTCTTCTTCCTGGCAGGGTTGCAATCCATTCCGAAATCGGTGTTAGAGGCGGCATCCATTGATGGAGCCAACTCCCGGAAACGTTTCTGGACGATTGTCTTTCCACTTCTTTCGCCAACCACCTTTTTTCTGCTCATGGTGAACATGGTCTACTCCTTCTTTGATACCTTCGGGATCATTCACGCCTTAACCGGAGGCGGACCTGGCAAGGCGACTGAAACACTCATCTACAAGGTCTATTCAGATGGCATCATCCATCTTGACTTAGGGGGGTCATCCGCGCAGTCGGTCATTCTGATGATGATCGTGATTGGACTGACAGCCATTCAGTTCCGTTACGTGGAAAAGAAAGTGCACTACTGATGAAAAGATCTGTACTTCCTGCCAACTGGCAGTCTCATTTCTTTCTGATAATTGGTGTGGCTGTTCTGGTCTTTCCAGTCTACGTGGCTTTGATTGGCTCCACCTGGGATTCAGCCACGATTGCCCGCGGGGACATGCCCCTTAAACCAGGGCCGAATGCGCTTGAGAACTATCTTCAGGCCTGGGGAAAAGGCTCCGGCCAAAGGGTCTGGGGGGTGCCGGTGGCGGTCATGATGTTGAACAGTCTGATCATGGCCGTGGCCATTACCATTGGCAAGATTGCCATTTCCATCATCTCCTCATATGCCGTCGTCTTTTTCCGCTTTCCCGGCCGTATGTTCTTTTTCTGGATGATCTTCGTTACACTCATGCTGCCGGTGGAAGTGAGGATCATTCCTACTTACAAGGTGGTGTCTGACCTCGGCATGATTAATTCCTATTTAGGCTTAACTATACCCTTGATTGCTTCAGCTACAGCCACGCTGTTGTTTCGGCAATTTTTCCTCACCATACCGGACGAGCTGGTGGAGGCAGCGCGTATTGACGGGGCAGGTCCCCTGCGTTTCTTCTGGGACACGGTGCTGCCACTGTCCCGAACAAACATCGCCGCACTTTTTGTGATCATGTTCATCTATGGCTGGAACCAGTACCTGTGGCCGCTTCTGATTACGACAAGCAAGGAGATGGGGACGATTGTGATTGGCATTGTTAAAATGATCGGGACCGGAGATGCCCAGACCGACTGGCAAATCATTATGGCGGCCACGGTGTTAGCCATGTTGCCACCCGTACTGATCGTGATCTTTATGCAGCGCTGGTTTGTCAAGGGACTAATGGAGACGGAGAAATAAACCCCCCAAATTCCCTGTTTGGAAAAAAATCTTTAAAGGGGTTGATGGAGCGAGATTCATGAGTAAAATTGCGGTCAATCTTGTAGATATTAAAAAAGATTTCGGCAAGGTTCGGGTGATTGAGGGAGTGACCTGTGAGATCGAAGACGGGGAGTTTATCGTGATCTTGGGTCCCTCGGGATGCGGGAAGTCCACACTGCTCAGAATCATTGCCGGGCTTGAGGTGGCTACTGAGGGGGAAGTCCATATTGGCGGAAAGCTCGTGAATCATGTGGAACCCAAAGACAGAAATATCGCCATGGTCTTTCAGAATTATGCTCTCTATCCCCACATGACCGTCTGGAATAATATGGCTTACGGTCTTAAGGTGCGGGGAATGGCAAAACCCGAAATCGAAGCCCGGGTGAAAAAGGCAACCGATATCCTTGGGCTTGATGGTCTTATGAGCCGTAAGCCACAGCAGCTCTCCGGCGGACAGAGACAGCGGGTTGCCATGGGACGGGCAATTGTCCGTGAGCCCTCGGTTTTTCTCTTTGACGAACCGCTTTCAAACCTCGACGCAAAACTCCGGGTCCAGATGCGGTTGGAGATAAAAAAACTGCATCAGTCGGTCAAAACAACGAGCGTCTATGTCACCCATGATCAGGTAGAGGCCATGACGCTGGCTGACCGGCTCGTTGTGATGAATGCGGGTCGGTTTGATCAGGTTGCGACCCCTCTTGAGGTTTACAACCGTCCGGCCACGCTCTTTGTGGCGGGCTTTATAGGGTCTCCGGCGATGAATATGATCAAACTGGAACTCTCTCCCTCGGGTGATGCGCTAAAAATGCCAAACGGAAATTGGCTTTCCCTTTTGAAACCAGTGACCCGGGTACAAGGGAAGGAAGTCACCATGGGAGTAAGGCCGGAGCATGTTATTCTTGCGGAGGGTCAATCTGCGGTCTTCTCTTTAGCGGTTGAGGTGGTAGAGATCTTGGGAGCAGATACGATCGTACATGGGAATCTGGGGAATGGTGACATGCTTACGGTAAGGCTCCCAGGTGGTTTTAAGGTAATACCTGGAGATAAGCTCAAGATGCAGGCGGCGCCAGAACATATCCACATTTTCGACCCCAAAACCGGCCTGAGGCTTAATTAGGGTTTGTCTATAAATTCAGTTTGTCCGTCATGACGGACTTGAGGAGCCTGCCCCGTGCCTGATACGGGGGCATCCAGTCCCGACTTTGGCGGGATTGAATAGACTGGATTCCGGCTTTCGCCGGAATGACACCTCTTTTGAAACAGTTAGTTTATAAACGGACTCTAATTAAAATCTGTGTGTCAACTCTTCATACCGTCATGTTCGTCGGTAAGCATGAGACCGATTCAGATTCTTCTGATATGGATACCAACCCTTCTTATCTCGATGGTCATGTGGATGGGAGCAACAGGCTGTTCCATGCATAGAACCGAATCCATCAAACCCGTGCGATTGTCCGGTAAGTTTCCGGTCATAGTCATCGCCCACCGGGGGTTTTCAGGAGTTTCCCCGGAAAATACGATGGCCGCTTTTAAAAAAGCGATCGAAGTGGGCAGCGATATGATCGAACTCGACGTCCGTCTCTCGAAGGATGGAGAGGTTGTGGTGATTCACGACGAGTCCGTGGAAAGAACTACCAATGGAAAAGGAAGGGTGATTGATCTGACCCTTAATGAACTAAAGAGATTAGATGCGGGTTCAAAATTTCATTCCTCCTTCTCGGGGGAGCAGATTCCGACCCTCAAGGAGGTGCTACAACTGGCTTATGGCCAAATTAAGGTCAATATTGAATTGAAGATAGGAGATTACGGCAGATGGACGATTCCCGATCTGGCCGACCGCGCACTCCGAGAGGTGGAAATGGCCGGGATGGTTAATCAGGTGATTTTTTCATCTTTCGATCCGATAGCCCTTGAAAGGGTTTTAAAGAAGAACCAGGCCGTGCCGGTTGCCTATCTCTACAACAGACCCTGGAATTTTCCTCGGGAAGTGACCGAAGGGCGACCTTTTCCAACCCTGAACTGCCGGAAAACGGTTTTGACCTCGGAAAACATCTCCCGTGCCCATCAAGAGGGTGTCCGGATCGGCGTCTATACCCTCAATACGGAAGAGGAGATGGAAAAATTCATTGACCTAAAGGTGGATGCCATCATCACGGATTACCCGGACCGGCTCATCAATATCCTTAAGAAAAGATACCCATAATTTGGATTCTTTCATCGTCACTATTGACCAGGGAAGTTCAGCAACTAAGGTCCTCGCTTTTGATCAACAGGCAAGGTTAGCCTACCGATCTTCCCGGTCCCTAAAAATTGAGCGGCCTCAGCCAACCCATGTGGAACAAAACCCGCTCAATGTTCTTGAGGAGACAAAAAGGGCATTGGATGAGGTTCTCTCTGCTGTTCATGCCGATGGCCACGAGATTTCTGCCATCGGGCTGGCCTGCCAGAGATCTTCTTTCCTCCTCTGGGATCGGAGCAATGGAAAGCCCTTCACACCGATCATCTCCTGGCAAGACCTGAGAGCAAAGCATCTCTGCGAAACCCTTAGTCCTCACCGGAATGAAATCTATCAAAAGACAGGACTTCCCCTGACCGGACATTACGGAGGGCCCAAGTTTTTATGGCTGATTCAGAACAATCCTGAGACCCCGGAATGGATCAGAAGAGAAGAGACAGTTTTTTCCCCCTGGAACAGTTTTTTGCTCTGGCACCTGACTCAGGAGAGGGTTTGTGCGACAGATGAATCTATTGCAGGCAGGACCCTTCTATTCAATATTCGCGAGAGAAAATGGGACCAGAAACTGCTCGATCTCTTTCATATTCCCGGATCGATCCTGCCGGAGGTTCTACCCACCTGCCATCCCTACGGACACTATCCCTTTAAGGGGGAATCCATACCCATCCTCTGTTCGATTGGGGATCATCAAGGGGCCCTGCTGGGCATGGGTGGGTTTGAAAAGGGGCAATGCGGAATCAACTACGGAACGTCAGCAGGAGTTCTCGTCAATATTGGTTCAGCGCCTTCCATCGTAGAAGGGCTGTTGACCAATGCCGGATACTCCAACGTGGGTGAAGCCATCTTTGTGGCGGAGGGAACGGTCAATGCGGTTGGGTCTTTGTTCGAATGGTTTGAAAAGGAGAAGGGTATTGTCGATGCGCCAAAGAACTGGGAAAAAGAGATGGCCTCCTCTTCGGAGGGATGGTATATGATCCCGGGAATGTACGGGATTGCCGCTCCATATTGGAAAGAAACGGCTGTAACGGAGTTTATAGGGAGAGGAGAGTGCCTTTCAAAGGAAGTCCAGTTAAGGGCGGGGATGGAGTCCATTACCTTTCTAATTTCGGATATCCTCCAAAAGATCCAGAGCCTCCCTGATCTACGGATCAACCGGATACTGGCTTCAGGAGGAGCGGCCCGACCTCCCCTCCTTCAGTTCCAAGCAGATCTTCTCGGGGCGCCTGTTCATCATGCTTCGATATCCGATGCAACAGCCCTGGGGGGTGCCTTCTTAACCGGACTCTCGATGGGGTTCTGGAAGGATATGAAAGAGATTCAGTCTTTGATCCGTGAAGAAGAAATATTTTATCCGGAGATGTCGGACCAACAACGCCAGACCCTGTTAGACGGTTGGCATCACCTATTAAGGGAAAGGGGCATCCTCTCCTGACCTAATTAGGCTAAGAAGATCATTACTACTCCGATTCCCCAACAGTAATAAGAAAAATTATATATTTTCCCCATCTGAATCACCTTCATCAAAAAAGCCAATGACAAGAAGCCTGCAAGAAAGGCCATGGCGGTTCCGATCGACACCGCTTGAAGTTCCGGCATGGAACTCACTTTCCAAAGCTCTAAAAACATGGCGCCCAGGATGGCTGGGATCGAGAGGAGAAAAGAAAATCTTCCTGCAAGCTCACGGTTCAGGCCGCAGAAAAGGCCCATGGAGATGGTGGCTCCGGATCGGGAGATTCCTGGGATGATGGCAATACCCTGAGCCACTCCAATGAGGATGGCATCGATCCATCTCATCTTATCTAAGCGTCTGTCCTCCCTTTTGACCCATCGGGTCAACCAAAGGATCGAACCTGTAATCAGGAGCATTCCTCCTACAATACCTGGCCTGGAGAAGAGAGATTCAAACCAGTCCTTCAAAAGGAATCCCATAAGACCCGTAGGGATAGAGGCGATGAAGATTAAAAAGAAAAGTCTTATCCCTTCCTCATTTTTTCTTTTCCCGGTGACCGTTGATCCTATTCCACGAATGATGCCACCGATGTCCCTCCTGAAATAGATGACCACTGCAAGGAGGGTTCCGAAGTGAAGCATCACATCAAAGAAGAGTTGAGGCTCTTTCATTCCAAAAAGAGATTGGAAGAAGACGAGATGGCCGGAGCTGCTGATGGGCAGGAATTCGGTCAGTCCCTGAACGATTCCGAGGAAGATGGCATGTGAAAGACTCATCGTCACCCAATCTGGGTAAGCACAAAAAGGTTATCAGGGCATCAGGCTATCAGGAAGTGGGTATCAGGACAGCAGGCCATCAGGTTAATAAATCACACATTCCTTTTAATGATCCCTGTTCTTCTTCATCCTGATTCCCTGATATCCTGATACCCTGCATCCTGGTCTCCTGATTACCTGATAAACTATCTTTCTTCTTACCTTTGGAGACTAACGACCGTTTTTTGTACTTTATCCTCCACCAGTTTCTTAATCTCCTGGAGGCGCTCTTCAGTCAGCGCCTCAAACCGGAGAACCAATACCGGCTGGGTATTGGAGGCCCTTACCAGTCCCCATCCATCCTGAAATTGGACCCTCACCCCATCCACATCAATAATGGGATGGTCTTTTTTCAATTCCTCTTTGACCTGATCGACCACCTTAAATTTGATCTCGTCCGGGCAAGAAACCCTGATCTCCGGAGTGATGTGGGTTTTGGGGACATCGGCGAGAAGGGAGGACAATTTTCTCTCTGTTTTTGAAAGAAGCTCAAGGAGTCGGCATGAGGCATAGATGGCATCGTCATAACCGAAATAGCGGTCGGCAAAGAAGATGTGACCGCTCATCTCTCCTCCCAGGACCGCCTTCTCTTCCTTCATCTTCTCTTTGATCAGGGAGTGGCCGGTTCTCCACATGATCGCCTTTCCGCCATGCTTCTCAATATCACTGAATAGGTTCTGAGAACATTTGACTTCAGCCACAAAGGTTGCGCCTTTCTGCTGTTTCAATATCTCACGGGAGAAGAGGATCATCAACTGATCGCCCCAGATGATATTCCCCTGATCGTCCACGACTCCGATGCGGTCCGCATCTCCGTCGTAACCGATTCCTACATCCGCCCTGGTTTTTAAAACCCGTTCGGTAAGAGTTTTGAGATTATCAGGAACCGTTGGATCGGGAAAATGGTTGGGAAACCGGCCATCGATTTCGCAATAGAGTTCCTCAACTTCACAACCCAGATCATTAAGCAACGGCCCCGCAACCACTCCGCCCGTTCCATTTCCTGCGTCGATGACGACCCTCAATTTTTTTTCGAGGCGGATGTTCTTCTTAATATATTCCTGATAGGCCTGGATGACCTTAGCTTCTGAAAGATTTCCTCTGCCAGAGATGAAGTCACCCCCCTCAACCAGTCGCCCCAGTTTCTGTATCTCTTCGCCAAAGATGGTGCTTTTCCCCACAGAGACCTTGAAGCCGTTGAACTCCGGAGGATTATGACTGCCCGTGACCATTGTTCCACCGTCCCGGTTCAGATGGAAGATCGAAAAATAATAGACCGGCGTGGGGCAGACGCCGATATTGACCACATCGCATCCGGTTGATAACAGGCCCTCGGTCAGGGCTTCACTGAAAGGTCCTGAGCTGAGCCTTCCGTCCCTTCCGATGGCGAGAGATTTTTTACCCAGCCGGACCATATGAGATCCAAATCCCTTGCCAAGCTGCCGGACGATATCAGACGTCAGGTCCTTATCAACGACTCCCCTGATATCGTATTCCCTGTAGATCTGGGGGTTAATCTTCATAGAACCCTCCTTTTATTAAACAATAATTACCCTAAAACTCCTCAAGAATCAAACAATTTCGTCTTTTGACTTTTTGAAATGGATGGGCTAAATTACAAAAACTGAGGAGCAATCTATGGGGATCACAGCCATTCGTGGATTTAATGACATCCTCCCTGACGAGGTCGGGAAGTGGCAGTTTGTTGAAAAGACGGTACGGGAGGTCTTTGAAAGTTTTGGCTTCGCTGAGATTCGAATTCCCATCCTCGAACGGACGGAACTCTTCTCCCGGGGCATCGGGGAGGCGACTGACATCGTCGAGAAGGAGATGTATACCTTTACGGACAAGGGCGGCAGCTCCCTGACCCTTCGGCCTGAAGCGACTGCCTCCATGGCGCGAGCCTACCTCGAACATCAATTCTACACCTTCGATCCTGTGGCAAAACTTTATTGCATTGGCCCGATGTTCCGCTATGAGAGGCCTCAGAAGGGCCGTTACCGCCAGTTCTATCAGATCGATGCTGAGGTCTTCGGTGTAGGGAATCCTATGGTGGATGCTGAGGTCATCCTCATGCTCATCCATTTTTTGCGACGGGTGGGACTCGAAAAACTTGAGCTTCAGATTAACTCTCTGGGTTGCCGTGATTGCCGGCCCCGGTACCGAGACGGATTAAAAGCGTATTTGACGGAAAAGTCTTTCCAGTTGTGCGAAGACTGTCAGAGGAGGATTCAGGCCAACCCCCTCAGGATCTTCGACTGCAAAGTCCAGACCTGCCAGGAGGCGATAGCAGATGCCCCGAAAGTGATTGACTTCATTTGCGATGAATGCAATGTCCATTTCAACAGGGTTAAGGAGTACCTGGCAATGGCAGACCTCGACTACATTTTAAACCCCAGGATGGTCAGGGGACTGGATTATTACACCCGGACCGCCTTTGAGGTCGTCTCCTATGATCTCGGCTCCCAGAACGCCGTCACCGGCGGAGGCCGGTATGACAATCTCTTTCAGGAGATCGGAGGGCTTGATATTCCTGGGATTGGGTTTGCCATTGGTATGGAGAGACTGATTTCCCTACTGCCAAAAGATAAGGAATTTATCCGGCATCCCGATCTCTTCATCGCCGCCCCCGGCAAGGAGACTCATCAGGAGGCCTACCGGCTGGCTAATCAGCTCCACGTCGAAGGGATCCGGGCTGAATTTGACTATGAGGGGAAAAGCCTGAAGAGCCAGATGCGGCGGGCGGACAAATTGAACGCTCGGTATGTCCTCATCCTGGGCGAGGAAGAATTGAGGAAGGGCAGGGCGGTCCTGAGAAATATGGCAGATAAATCCCAGGAAGAGCTCCCTACGGAAAATATTGTGACAATTCTGAAGAAAAAGATTCTTCAAAATTGATTAATAAATTTTTTAATGGTAATATTCTTTTAGTCTTGATCTTAACTCCGAACTCCCCACTCCGAACTCCGAACTAACACTGGGGGATCGTTCAATGGTAGGACAACGGACTCTGACTCCGTGAATTGAGGTTCGAATCCTCATCCCCCAGCCAAATGCCGTTTGGCATCTTATCTTGTAGATTTTGGCAAGAGGTGTTTATGGAACAGAAATACACAGCAATTATCCGGAAGAGCAAACTTGAATATGTAGCCATATGCTTGGAGCTCAATGTCTCCGCCCGTGGTGACGATCTGGCAGAGGTAGAAAAAAACCTCAAATCGGCCATTGAATTGTATCTGGAAGATTTAAGGCAATATCCGCAGACAACAAGCTCTCCAATTTCTACAGATGAACTGATTGAATTTCTGAGAGATACAGAACCGGATTGGTATCGAGGCCCCGGAGAAGGTCTGATTCTAAGACCCCTCGAAGTTCATGAGGTTCCCTCCTATGCCTAAAATACCTTCTATGTCCAGCAAAGAATTGGCTCGATTGCTGGAAAAAGGCTCGTTTTGTTCTTGACAAAAGCTCTGTTTTTGGTATAGTCGCTAACGATCCTGCCAAGTTTTCTCTTTCCAAAGGGGGTGGTGGATAGAGAAAGACCTTTAAAACTTCGATACATCCTACAAGTCAGAACCATCTTTTTTGGCTTGCCTCTCTGACTTTAAAGCCTCAGAGGCTTACCAAAAAATAAAGAAGCACTAAAACAAGAAAGCCGTCAAAGGGTCTGGAGATACGTTATCTCTGGAGGCAAAAGAGGCTGGTAGTCGGGCCACTACCTGAAAATAACATTTCGGGCAGTGGTTTTTTTTATTGTGAGGGATATATCCGCACTCATTTGGCTAACAACCAAGACCTTTAATCAGAAAATAAAATCTCTAACCCCCCTTCATCCCCCCTTAAACTAAGGGGGGAATAGAGGGGGGTTATGGATTTTCATGGTTGGCGGGTGATCCCGCGGACATGGGGAATTAGGTTAAAAAGGGGGGCGAGAGATGACCATGAACTACTTAAAAACTTACATAATCGTTTCCATCTTATTTTCTTGTTTCGTCATGAACGAATCCCGGGTCAATGCTTCGGAACAAAAGAGGAGAGCCATAGAGAATATGTTTGAGGTTAATCTTGGTGTCAAAAAGGGGGAGAGAGTATTAGTTTTTACAGACGATCATAAGGAAGAAATAACAGAGGAAGCCAGATTGGTTGCTAAAGTTGGGGCCTCGTTCGGAGAGGTTATTTTTTTTAAATATTCCAGCACCGGCCAGCATGGCTCCGAACCCCCAAAAAGTCTCTGGGAAAGAGTCTTTGGGAAAAATATTGTGAAACAGATCGACGAAAAGAAATTGATGAAGAAGATTCTTGCTAAAAGGGTTAGCGAGGATGAATTGGAAACCATTCGGGAGATTATAAAAGCAAACAGGCAGGAGGTGGTTAATGTGGTGATCGGACTTGCCTGGTTTTCAACTTCCCACACAAATTTCCGGAAACTTCTCACAGAGGCTGCCGGGGCTCGATTTGCAAGCATGCCGGCTTTTGATCCGAGAATGTGGGAAACCGCCATGTCAGCCAACTATGAGGAAGTAGATCGGAGGACTCTCCTGCTTAAGGAAAGACTGACAGGCGCTCTATCTGCACATGTCCGGACACCCAATGGGACCGACATCTCTTTCGACCTCCGAGGCAGGGAGTTTAAAGCGAATACAGGTCTGTTGAATCAACCTGGCAGTTCAGGAAACCTTCCGGCGGGGGAAGTCTATATTGCGCCTCTGGAGGGAAATTCAAACGGGAGGATGGTGATTGAGCCAGGGATCAATCCATGGGGGAAAGAGCAACTGGTTTTGGAAGTTAAGGATGGGAAAGTTATCAAGATGGAAGGAGATTCCCGTTTTGTGGGACGGCTGGAAGAAATCTTTTCAAAACACCCTCTTGCCCGCAATATTGCAGAGTTCGGAATCGGAACGAATGATAAAGCGAAAGCCGGAACCACGCTTCTTGAGTTAGAGAAGATATTTGGAACCATCCATATTGCCATCGGAGACAACAGCAGTTTTGGCGGGAAGGTGTCGGTTCCAATCCATATCGATTTTGTTTTTGAAAATCCCACGGTGGATTTCACCTTTCCGGATGGGAAGACCTTTCAGCTTCTGAAGGATGGGAAAATGATGTTAGAGCATTAATTTCAATCGGGGTATTGGTCTAAAAATGAGATCCATCAAAACAACATGAGAATAAAAAAACCATTTGACTAAATGTGAAGGTTTATTATGTTAAAAAGAAAAGGGAAAAATTCAATCCTTTTTTGTTTCGTGTTCATTGTGGTTCTCCCATTACTCCCAGCAAATGCATTTTCTTGGGCCACCCGGGTTCATGAAATAATGACAGACCATGCGATTGAACTGATGCCTAACGAATTTTTCTTAAAATACCAAAAAGAATTGAGTTATGGTTCAATCGAACCTGATATGAACAGGGTGATTAGTCATGTCAATGTGCCGGATTGCGCATACATGATCAATAAGCTCGCGAAGCAGTGCGAAAAGATGATAAAAAATAGAGAAGAATGGTTCAAAATTATGTTCACCATGGGGCAGGCAGCTCACTATATTCAGGACCTTAACTGTCCTCACCACGGCATTGGTTATTACATAAAAGGTGATCATGAGGAATTTGAGAAGATCGCTACATTTGGCTATTGGGAGAAGGAACACTTTGAGGGGTTTTATCTTATTAAAAATTATAGGATATTTGCTCTTAATAACGCTAATTGGAGTAGAAGTTATTTCGATCTAACGTATAAATTACAACCCCCATATTATGGCACCGACCTTTATAAGAAACTAATGACTCGTCTTTGGAGTCATTCAGTTCATTCCACCGCACATCTTTGGCTTTCGATCATGTGGAATGCTCTTGGCGAAGAAAAATATAAAGAGTTAGGGTTTCCAACTCCCATAGGAACACGCGACGATCAAAAAATTAAATTCTATAAGATAAAAGAATTAAAATGAAACTTTTGGGGTAGTGGCTTTTTTATTGGGGGAATCCACCCAGAAGTTTTTTAAGATGCTGGTCGTTGGAACAGTATCATTTGGTATTTAGGGGGTGCCCCAGACTTTGACCACAGGAAGACGCTTTCGGGGCTGATTTACATGTCAAAATTCTTTATTGCTCTACCTGACAGGCAAATTAATCTGGCCCTTTGAATATCAACCTTAAACCAAAGGAGGTCGTGCCATGCAAAGAAAAAGAATTTGGGGAGTTGTTGCGATCTTCATCTCGTCATTTATCATCTTTGGATGCGCATCTGTGCCGGTCAAGGAAACTCTTGGTGAGGCAGACTCCGGCCTGATCGTTTTCAAGAGCATAAACATAAATGATAAAGTTTTTTCAGCGGGGGCACAAAAGGATCCGAACAAAAAATATCAGGCCAGCTAAAATTTCCGCCCGGAAAAGGAAAATTTCCAGCAGTGATTCTTATTCATGGTTCAGGTGGTGTAGGGGATAATCACAAAGACTGGGCCAAGGTTTTAAACAAAATGGGAATAGTCACATTTATTTTAGACAGCTTTACCTCTCGTGGAATAAGCGAAGTTTACACCGGTGCTCAGACCATAGGAACGGGAAGTCGCATCATTGATGTCTACCGAGCAGTTGAGCTGTTAAGGTTGTCAAGCGAAGCCTCTATTGCCGCCTACCTTGCCTTTTATCCCCCCTTATGGCTCGATCTTAAGGAATTCGAAAAGGTCGACGGTCGACCAATCCGTATTTTTGTAGGAACTTCGGATGACTGGACCCCTTCGGAAACGGCAAGGATTTACATAGAAAAACTTCAAAGTGCAGGTCAGGACGCAAAGATTCATGAATACCCAGGTGCACACCATGCTTTTGATAACCCATCTCTTGGAAGGACCATCTTTATACGGGATGCCATGAACCTAAGCAAGTGTCATTTCAAGGAGACAACCATCGGAGGGGAATGGGTCGACCCCATAACAAACGAAACAGTCAGCCGCCAAGCATCGTGTATATCCCGGGGGGCGACGGTCGAATATAATGCAGCTGCACATCGTCAGGCGATAAAGGATGTAGAGTCTTTTTTGCGTACCGTAAATAGTCAACCAGGCAAGGATAGGTAATGGTTTAGGGGTAGAATATGTAGGTTAGACCCCAATTGAGCGATAATTATTGGAAAATCCCCTCTTCCGCCAGAGGCGGATCCGCCTCCGGCGGAAACTTCCCTCGGCTTCGAGTCGTACCGACTTTGCTAAAAGGGAAAACCCATTATTATCCCTCTTTGAAAAAGGGGGATTTAGGGGATTTTAAATGAAGCTTAAACCTCTTAGATTAAATTAAACACAGAGGTGTATAAAATGAAGATCGCTTTAAGAAAAATTGTATGTATCATACTTGCAATTACTATTTATGCCCTTTTGTCGGTTGTCTGTGCCACGACTTCTTCCGCAAAGGACTCTAAAAAACCAGAGTCCAAACTCATTCAGATTGAAACCCGTCCAGGCATTAAGCAAAAGTTCATTCTAATAAAGCCCGATAATCCGGTTGCCTCAATCATTTTGCTACCTGGTAATAATGGAAGGTTAGAATTATCAGGTTTGTTTGGCAGTATATCAATAGGTTGGTTGGATAAGGATTTTCTTGTCAGAAATAGAGGAAGTTTTGCTAATGACGGCTTAATGGTGGCGGTAATGGACGCACCCTCTGATAAACAATCAGGTGGAAGAGATGTTTTGGGCGGGGTGAATGTCATTACTCAAGGCAAGGAGATGTTTCGAATGAGCGATGAACATGCTCAGGATATTATAGCTGTAGCAGCGCATTTAAAAAAAATGGCAGGCATTCCGGTTTGGCTTGTGGGCACAAGCATGGGGACAATATCTGCAACAAACGCATGCATACGGTCAAAAGGAGTAATTGACGGCTTAGTTCTTACCGCAAGTAAAACACAAACTACCCCGGAATGGGGTTCGATATACAAATCTCATCCTAATGCGATTATAGATATGGAGCTTCAGAAAATATTAACACCTACATTAATTGTGCACCACAAGGAAGACGACTGTGACTCCTCTCTCCCTGAATTTGTTCCAAAAATCAAGGAGGGTTTGACAAACGCTGCTAAAACAGAAGTAGCATTTTTCTCTGGTGGCAAACCAACATCGACTGGTTGCCGTCCTTTAACTGCTCACGCATTTTATGGAATCGATCAAGATGTGGTCAGAACGATAACAAGTTTCATTTTGTCCAATTTAAAATCTAATTAACCCGCCAGTTGCAAAAACGGGCAAGGGCAATCCGCCCTACAAGGCTTCGAATGGCGGTTTTTATAATTTTATGGAAAACGGGGGACTTCACTCAAAGTGAATTCCGGCAGGGAAACGAAACGGAAGTGCTGATACTGAAAAAGGTTCGCCTCGAAGCCTTTCCGAACGGATCGCCCTTACCCGTTTGAGCAGAAATGATGCAACATCTGGGTTAAATCAAAGGAGGAAAAAATGTTTACATCCAATAAAACGTTATGTGCTATGGGATTGTTCATGATTCTTTTGACCGCCTGGGTTGTGGCAGGAGTAGCCTGTGTAGCCAAGAAGGAAATCGTCCGCCCTCCTTGGAAAGGAAAATATCCTGTGCTCGTCATCGCCCACCGGGGATTCTCCGGTCAGGCCCCGGAAAATACTTTAATTGCATTTAAAAACGCAATTGAACTTGGGTGCGACATGATCGAGTTGGATATTCATTTATCCAAAGATCGAGAGGTCGTCGTCATCCATGACAATACATTAAATCGGACTACAAACGGGCAGGGGAAAATTGACGACTTCACTTTAAGTGAACTGAAGAAGCTTGACGCTGGGTCATGGTTTGGCGCTCAGTTTTCCGGCGAGCGAATTCCGACCTTGAAAGAAGTTCTGCAATTGGCGAAGGATAGAATTCCCGTAAATATTGAAATCAAGTATTCCAAAGAAGGGAAATACCCAATCGAAGAATTGGCCGAAAAGGCCCTCAAGGAGGTCAAAGAAGTCGGGATGATAAATCAAGTGAATTTCTTTTCCTTTAACCCGGTTGCTCTGAAAAGAATTAGGGATAGGGACCCCAAAGCATGGGTTACCCTTGTTTCTCATAAAGACTGGAGATACGTGGGGGACATTACCGAAGGAGAGAATTACCCGATATTGGGACTTCGTGATAAGCATCTCACCAAGGAAGGCATTGCTCAAATCCAGAAAAAAGGCCTGCAAGTCTATGCCTGGACAGTGGATGCCCCTGAGGAGATGGAGAAATTTATAAACTGGGGCGTAGATGGAATTATTACCAATCATCCGGATCGACTGATAAAAGTTTTGAAGGCAAGACACCCTCACTGAATCTCGCATAATATAGTTTGCCGTCATCTCTGCACTGAGGGCTGTCTCGATGGGAAGGGTCTGTTTCAGGTGGTGCCTCGTTTTACCCCGGAAATATTATCGTCGAATTACACCATTCCATTTCAGCTTGTCGACCTATTCGGGAAGTGTTAATAGAAACTGACTGTGCTGACTAAGGGAAAAGGTTTTTGTTATGAGTAGATGGCAACTCCAAGAAGCAAAGGCTCGTTTGAGCGAAGTTGTAAAAAGGGCAACAAAGGAAGGCCCACAGAAAATTATCGTATATGGGAAACAGGCGGCAGTCGTGATTTCAAACGAGGAGTATGAACGACTCAAGCACCCGAAGGACAGCTTCGTTCAATTTATGCGTAGATCACCGCTTTATGGCTTGGAGCTTGATCTGAGTCGTGAGTAAACCCTTATGTGCAACACGGATGTTTGTTGTCAACAGTAATCAATCCCCACGTCCTCCATAACTATTAACAGTCTCATAATAGAATAGACATTCTTTGGCATGAACTTAAGGGGTTCGATCAATTAAATAACTCCCCCTCCCCCCTCTTAATTTAAGAGGGGGAATATTCCTCCCCTTAAAATAAGGGGAGGGTAGGTGGGGTTATGAGTCTTTGAACCTTTGGTTTCCCATGTATAGACTATTTTGAGACTCTTAATAAGTTCACGGATACGATCCCAGGAAGCATCCGCAAGACTAACCTTATTTCTTCTCCTGGCCGGATATTTTGGCCCAGGAGTCACGGAGCGTGGCAATCCGATTGAAGACCGGTCTTCCTGATGCTGAGTCTTTTAAATCTACGCGGAAATAGCCGAGCCTTTCAAATTGGAAACGGTCTCCCGGGTTTGCTGCGGCAAGGGCAGGTTCCACACGACAGCCGGTAAGGGTTTCGAGCGATTTGGGATTCAGGTATTTCGTAAAATCATCGTCTTGACCCATTGGATCGGCTACCTGAAAGAGGCGATCATATAAACGGACTTCAGCGGGAGCCGAATGTTCCGCCGATACCCAGTGGATGACTCCTTCCACTTTTCGTCCATCCGGAGGAGGGCCGTTTCGTGTCCCTGGATCGTAAGTACAGTGCACTTCAGTTATTTCACCCGTCTTTTCATCCTTGACCATGTTCACATATTTGATGATGTAGGAATACCGGAGTCGCACTTCCCGGCCGGGGCCAAGGCGATTAAATTTCTTGGGCGGGTTCTCGAGAAAGTCATCCTGTTCAATATATATAACTCTGGAAAAGGGGACTTTTCTTGACCCCCTACCAGGGTTCTGCGGATGATTGGGACATTCTAACTCTTCCACCTTTCCCTCAGGATAGTTGTCAATGACCAGGCGAAGCGGCCGCAGTACTCCCATTACCCTTTGCGAGCGTTCATTTAAATCATCACGGACACAGTGCTCAAGAAGGGAGACATCCACCAAATTCTCGTTCTTAGCAACGCCGATCTTCGCACAGAAATTCCGGATCGCCTCGGGTGTGTAGCCCCGCCTTCTCATTCCAGCAATGGTGGGCATCCGGGGATCGTCCCATCCCTTCACATATTCTCTTTCGACGAGTTCAATCAACCTTCGCTTGCTGAGAACCGTGTAGCTGAGGTTGAGGCGCGCGAATTCAATCTGTTGGGGATGAGATTCTGTTTTTAATTCATCCAGAATCCAGTCATAGAGGGGGCGGTTGTTTTCAAATTCGAGCGTGCAGATCGAATGGGTGATTCTTTCGATGGAATCTGAGAGACAGTGGGCCAAGTCATACATCGGATAGATGCACCATTTCGTCCCGGTTCGGTAATGATGCGCCCGTTTGATTCGATAAAGGATCGGATCCCGCATGGTGATGTTTGGAGAAGCCATATCGATTTTGGCCCGGAGGACATGGGCCCCATCCTCAAACTCTCCGGCTCGCATCCGTGTGAAGAGATCGAGATTCTCTTCCACGGACCGGTTGCGATAAGGGCTTTCCTCACCGGGTTCGGTCAGGGTGCCCCTGTGTTCCCGGATCTCATCTGGGCTCAGGCTGCAGACATAGGCGTTGCCTTTTTTAATTAATTGCAAAGCATACTGGTAGAGTTGTTCGTAGTAATCCGAGGCATAATAGAGACGGTCTTCCCAGTCAAACCCAAGCCATTTTACATCTCGAATGATTGAATCGACATATTCCTGGCTTTCACCGCTCGGATCGGTATCATCCATCCGTAAATTGCAGATGCCTCGGTACTGGACGGCAATACCGAAATTGAGACAGACGGATTTCGCATGCCCGATATGAAGGTACCCATTCGGCTCTGGAGGGAATCGGGTGGCCACACGACCCTGGTATCTGTTGGTTCGCAGATGTTCGTCGATGATATCCCTTATAAAATCCGACGGAGTGGGTGAGGATTGGATTTGAGCCATAAATTCAGTTCCTTTCTTCCGCTTCAAAATTTAATCTATTTTACAACAAAAATAGATTTTTTACTAAAGCACCCATCAAAATTAATTAGACCTCGCAGTTGCAGGGAGCAGCCGACAAGGCTGCAATCCAGCGGGTGAAAGCCCCGCCATGATAATTGTCTGATTCGGTCATGTAGTGATACCACAGTTCTGGAAGGCAACTTCCAGTCCATTGCGTGGCGTAAACGCCC
>Ga0209835_1000686_pt1 | contig 21143 bp, 15 predicted proteins | sample LakKivwa52mmetaG_FD_184138 | JGI IMG/M metagenome (GOLD analysis project Ga0209835, IMG submission 184138) | Anoxic lake water microbial communities from Lake Kivu, Rwanda to study Microbial Dark Matter (Phase II) - Lake Kivu water 52m metaG... | ecosystem: Environmental > Aquatic > Freshwater >...
TTACTAAACCTTTGCTTCCACCTGATATCTGACTCCATATGTCTTTTTTATGAAATTAAATAATCATTTTACTATGGCAAATTTAAATTAAAAAGTCAAATAAAAAACCCTTTCCACCATCACAGTGAAAAGGGCTTTATCTATTCTCAATCTTCAATTCAAGAATCCTCAATCCGAAATCGACAATCCTCAATTCGAAATTAGAGATTTAGTTTCCGTACATCTCTATGATTTCGTTCTTGGTTTTGCCAAGGATGTTGTATTTCTTCCCTACCTTTATAAATGCAGCCAATGCTTTTTCAAGATGGTGCATATCGTGTCCGGCAGAAATCTGTGTGCGGATACGTGCCTGTCCGTTAGGTACTACAGGGAAAAAGAATCCAACTGCATAAATTCCTTCTTCAAACAAGTCTTTTGAAACATCCTGTGCCAGCTTGGCATTGAAAAGCATCACCGGAACAATAGGAGAATCTCCTTCTTTCAGTACAAAACCTGCATCAAGCAATCCTTTGCGCCAAAATTCGGTATTCACTTCCAGTTTATCTCTTCTTTCAGTACTTTTCGATAAAGTATCGAGCACTTTCAACACACCTGAAACAACCACAGGGGCAATTGTATTAGAGAAAAGATAAGGACGAGCTTTCTGACGGCACATTTCTACAATTTCTCTGCGTCCTGACACACATCCACCTGATGCTCCACCCAAAGCTTTACCAAAAGTAGTGGTAATAATGTCAACCCTGCCCATAATTCCGCAATGTTCGTGAGTACCACGTCCGGTTTTGCCAATAAATCCAGAAGAGTGCGATTCGTCAACAAACAACATAGCATCGTATTTTTCGCACAGGTCGGCCATCATATCGAGTTTGGCGAGGTCGCCATCCATGCTGAAAACACCATCGGTAATGACCACACGCATACGTTTGTCCATATACTGCTGAAGTTTACTTTCAAGGTGTTCCATGTCGGAATGTTTGTAAGTATCGTGCATGGCAGGTGCCAGCCTGATACCATCAATAATGGAAGCATGAACCAAACGGTCGCTGATCATCACATCATCTTTGGTCAGAATAGCTTCAAAAACACCGGCATTGGCATCCATACAACTCGGGAAAAGTATGGTATCTTCTGTTCCGAGAAATTCAGTAAGCCGTGCTTCAAGTTCTTTATGAATATCCTGAGTGCCGCAGATAAACCGCACTGACGACATTCCGTATCCACGTGTTTCGAGTCCTTCGTGTGCAGCCTTAACCACATCGGGATGGCTTGAAAGCCCCAGATAATTGTTGGCACACATATTAATAACTTTTTTTACAGGGTTTCCGGTTGGAAATTCTACCTCGATATCAGCACTTTGAACCGAATGAATAAAACGTTCCTGTTTGAAAAGTCCTGCTTCTTTAATGCCATTGAGTGTATCGGTGTACACTTGCCTGGCTCTGTTGCTATAAGCCATTTTTCCTGATTTTATTTGTTGATAAATTTTTCAACCAAAGAAACAATACTGTTAACATTGTCGAATGCTTCAGGTGTAGCTTCATCGTCCGGAATCTGGATTTTGTATTTTACTTCCAGAAATCTTTTCAGAGAAACCATCGAAAAAGAGTCAACAATACCACCTGAAATCAGTGGAGTGTCGTAAGTGATTTCTTCACTGTCGTCTTCGCAATATTCAGCAATGACATACTTTAAAACAATGTCTTTCATGTTTTCCATATCAATTAAATTTAAAGAGTTTACAAAATTTATTATTATTAATCATTTTCCAATGTTGAGGTGTCTCCAATTTCTTCACCCCATTCCTGAGCACGCAGCAATCTCCTCATAATTTTTCCTGAGCGTGTTTTAGGTAGTTTGTCAAGATATTCAATTTCCTGAGGCATTGCCAAAGGAGAAAGTTTTTTACGGATAAAATTCATAATTTCAAGTTCCTGCTCGTCAGTTGGTTCATAGCCTGGTTTCAGAGTAACAAAAGCTTTTACAACTTCCATATTTACTTCATCGGGCTTAGCTACCACTGCCGATTCTGCAACTGCCGGATGTTCGAGGAGGGCACTTTCCACTTCAAAGGGGCTAACCAGGTGTCCGCCAGTATTGATAACATCGTCATCACGACCAATAAACCAGAAATATCCATCGCTGTCGAGTGTGGCACGATCGCCAGGGATATACCAACCGTTTTGGAATTTTTTATTGTAGGTTTCTTCATTGTTCCAGTAAACACGCATCATGGCAGGCCAGCCCGGACGAAATGCAATCAGGCCGGGTTTATTGATGTCTTTGATTTCCTCATAAGTTTCGGTATCAACTATTCCTCCGATGATTCCGGGAAAAGGTCTGCCCATTGAGCCTGGTTTTACTTTCATGCCCGGATAATTACAAATCATGATAGAACCGGTTTCGGTTTGCCAGTAAGTATCGTAAAAAGCTTTACCATAAACACGTTCCGACCATACCACAGCTTCAGCATTCAGAGGTTCACCTACACTTGCAAGATGCCTTAAACTGCTTAAATCGTAGTTTTTAATAACTTCATCACCTGCTTTCATCAGCGACCTGATAGCTGTTGGTGCTGAATACCACATGCTTATTTTATATTTCTGAATAAAGTTGTACCAGTTTTCAGCAGAAAAACCTGCATCGAGCACACATTGTGTAGAACCTGTACAGAAAGCTCCTATGATGCCATAAGAAGTTCCGGTTACCCAACCCGGGTCGGCAGTACACCAGTAAATGTCATCTTCCTGAATGTCTAATACCCATTTTGATGTCAGGTATTGCGAAATGAGTGAATAATGGACATGTTTTACTCCTTTTGGAAGTCCTGTTGTTCCTGAAGTATAATGCAAAATCGAGGGTGATTCAGCTTTGGTTGGATGAATTTCAAAATGATCTATCCATTCCATATTATCAAGATCAATAGCATGTTCATTTTCAGCCAAGACTTTTTTTCCATCATGGTCAACAATGATGATATACTCAAGATTTGGTAATTTGTCAAGTATTTTTCTGACTTTGGGAGCATGTTTCTTTTGAGTAATGATAGCTCTTGTGCCTGCGTTTTCGAGACGTACATACAAAGATTCGTCCCCAAACGCTGAAAATAAAGGCTGTGCAATGGCACCTATTTTCAGAACACCCAATAAACCAATATAAAGTTCAGGAACTTTATCCATAAAAAGACAAACTCTGTCTTCAGGATTAATGCCCAGATTGCGGAGGAAATGGCCAATTGTATTACTGGTAAGTCGCAACTCATTGTAGGTATATTGTCTGGTTTGTCCGCTGTGTCCTTCCCACATTAATGCCATTTTATTTCCTTTGCCCAGATTACAAATGCGATCGGAGCAATGCCAGCCGATGTTGATGATATCACCTGCCTGATAGCCGAGTTCTTTTTCGGCTAATGACCAATCAAAATTTTTAATTCTTTCTTCGTAAGATCCAATGTTCGACATATTCTTTCTTTTAAACTTTTATGAAATTGCATTTAATTTTTTACCAACATTAATAAATTTTTCAACAGCAAATTCAATATCTTCTGTTGAATGTGCGGCACTGATTTGTACCCTGATTCTTGATTTTCCGCGTGGTACAACAGGAAAATAAAAACCTATAACATAAACACCTTCATTCAGCAACTCTTCAGCAAAAACCTGAGACAATTTGGCATCGTTTTCTAGATGACCTAACATTACCGGGGTAATGGGATGTATGCTATCCCCAATTTTAAATCCTGCCTCTTTCATCAGTTTTTTAAACAACTGAGTGTTTTGAAATAGTTTTTCACGTAAATGGTTTGATTCCATTAAAATATTGATAACTTCCAATGTAGCACCAGCTATTGCTGGGGATAATGAATTGGAAAACAAATAAGGACGACTTTTTTGCCTCAATATTTCAATAATTTCTTTTTTTCCTGAAATACATCCACCCGAAGCTCCTCCAAGGGCTTTTCCAAAGGTAGTACTGATAATATCAACCCGGTCAATACAATTGCAGAATTCGTGACTACCTCTGCCATTAGAACCAATAAAGCCTGTAGCATGGCTGTCGTCAACCATTACCATCGCCTCATATTTTTCAGCTAAATCGCAAATTTTGTCAACCTGAGCAATAATACCATCCATTGAAAACACACCATCGGTAACAATTAATTTGTATTTAGCTTCACGTGCATGAATTAATTGCTCTTCAAGGTCTTCCATATCATTGTTTCTGTAACGGAAACGTTTTGCTTTAGCCAGTCTTACACCATCAATAATGGATGCATGATTGAGTTCATCGCTGATAATAGCACAGTTTTCATCTAAAAGTGGTTCAAAAACACCTCCGTTTGCATCAAAAGCCGAACTGTAAAGGATAGTATCTTCCATACCCAGAAACTCCGACATTTTATCTTCGAGGTCGTGATGTACTTTTTGAGTACCACAAATAAACCTTACGGATGCCATTCCAAAACCCCATCTGAAAAATGCAAGATTAGCTGCAGCCATTACTCTTGGTTCGCTGCATAACCCAAGATAATTGTTTGCACAGAAATTTAAAACTTTAAGTCCTTTGTCGGTTTTAATTTCAACTCCCTGAGGTGTGGTGAGTATTCTTTCAGTTTTGTACAAACCTTCTTCCTTCAGTTTGCTTAGCTGATTAACCAAATCCTTTTTTATAGCACCGTACATTTGTGAAAATAAATTGTTTACTGTTTTAAAAATTGAAAAAAACAAGGGTTCAAATATAATCAATGAAATTAACTGCAAAAAAAAATCGAAATATTATTTCAAAACTAATTTTGCAGTAAAAGAGAGCAAGATAAAAAAAATGGGATGGTAAAATTACCATCCCCTGGAAACTAATTAAGTGAAGTGATATAAGTTTATCTTAATAACGTAACTGTCTTATTAAAATTATATTTTTGTCCATCAATGCCGATAATATTTACTGTTACTACATAAACACCTGAAGGCATATCTTGTTCATTTACAAATGTCTTGCCATTCCAGCCATGATTGTTGTAATCGTCTGATTTGTAGAGTAAGTCGCCACTTCTATTGAAAATCTGAATATTGAAAGATTTAAAACCACTGACAACAACCCGATAAATATTATTATCAGAAGGTCCTTGTTCATTGGGGCTGAAAGCAGTCGGGATAAATACTTCCACATCAGTTACTACTTTTATTGTTTTTGAGGTATTAGCTGTGCATCCGTTTTCATTGGTTACCATTAGATAAATTTTGTAAAGTCCGGTATCCTGATAACTGTAAACGGGTTCTTTCAGGTTAGATTTTCCTATTTTATCACCAAATGTCCATGAATACTTAGTGTTTTTATTGATATTCTGGCTTTTATTGGCAAAAAACATTTTTGCTTTGCTTAATGAAATGGTCTCTTTTTCAACACTGAAATCGGCTTTAGGTGTAGCTGTAACATTAATTAAGTTTTCGCTTATAATTTCATCAGATAGGCCATTGTCTGTCGAGATTGTTAATTTTACGCTGAATTTTCCGCTTTTCTGATATTTATGAACCGGATTTTTCTGAACAGATGTGTTTCCGTCTCCAAAATCCCATAAATATCTGACAATGTTTCCGTTTGTAATTTTACTGGAATCAAAGAATCTGACTTCCAATGGATTACAACCACTCTTAATATTTGATGAAAACAATGCAAGTGGTTTTTCACCCGACTTTTTACCCGAAGGGCTTACAGGATTATTGGTGTTGTCAACTTCTGTTGGTAAATTATTCTTACCTGAATTTGTTGCCAGATTTTTATCAATAACCGGCTCTGCTTGATTATTTAAAGTTTTATCAGGCTTACCAAGTTTGTTTTCTGTTGAAATGGTGTTGTTTTCTGTGCTATTTTCAAATACACCTGATTCTGAATCTGTTTTGCTGAATGAATTTTTACCGGATTGTGATTCCTGAATTGATTGTTCTTCGACAGTTTGATTATTCAGAAAGTATACCGTGCCAATTGAGAGAATGATAAAAGAAGCACTTATCCATGCAATATTGTACCATTTTTTAAAGAATGACTGATGGTTAGTTAAGTTATATTTGTTTTGAAGTGCTTTAATTTCAGTTTTTAATTCATAACGACTATTTTCAATAATCCCTGAATGAATTATTTTAAAAGATTCAAAAAGATTTGCAAAATCACTGTTTTCGGCTAATTGCTGTTCAAACGAAAGTATTTCGCTTTGACTTAAATTACCATTCAGGTAATTTTCAAATAGTTCTATATATTGCTCGTTTAATTCAAACATTCTTTTAATTCTTTTTTAAGTTGCGGATAGTTTTCTAGCGTTTCTATGAGTTTTTGAAGACATCTGTATTTCTGTGATTTTATGGATGACAAATTTGATTGACCTAAACGTTTCATGATTTCCTGATTGCTCAACTTTTCAAAATAGTAATATTTCAGTAAAATTTTACATTTTTTGGTTGAAAGGTCTAATAATTCTTCGATAAGTTTCATTTTATTGTTGTCTTCTGTCCAGCATTCATCAATTTGGGTATCAAAATCGTAGCTGTCAGAAAACTGAATATTTTTATATGTACGACTGAATTCTTTAAACCAGATGTTTCTTGATATAGAATAAAAATATGTACTCAAGCAACTTTCTTCACGAAAAACACCTTTACGGATATTCTCATAAATTATTACCAATGTTTCCTGAAAAACATCTTCAGCCTGACTTCGGTAACCATTATTTACTCTGACCAATGAATACACCATTTGAAAAAACTTTTTGTATAACAGGATGAAAGCTTGATTAACCTCTTCAAAATTGTTGCTTTTGAGCTTTTCAATAATTTCTGAGTTGTCAATTTTGTCATCTATCATAAAATCTGATTATGCATTAGTACCAATTCTTTCAAAAAAGTTGCAAATTTTGTAAAAAAAAAATTAAAAATTGTTCATTAATTTTATAATTACTTGAAAATCATGGATGTATAATCTGGAAAATTCTTCAAATAAATGTTGGATCAGTCTTCTGATTACTAATGCAAGATTTATTTTTGATTCAAATGGATTTTTTTTAACAAACAAAAATTTAACGACAGCAAAGCGGAATGAAAATAGAAGTAATACTCCAATCAACCGACAGCACATCAATATTCAACTACCGGAAATTTTAAAAGAGTAATGACAATAGAATAGAGGATAAATTTTTAATGTTTTAGACTTACCATTCAAGAAAAATAAACATTAGAAATCTTCATTTTTAGCCTTATTTCGATACTTGAATAAAAAAAAATGAATTAATCTCATTTTTTTGTTTACCTTTTATCATAATTCAGAACTAAGACGCAAATTTGTAAACAAATTAATAAGTGCGATTCATGAAAAAAATCAAAGTTTATTTATTTATTATTGCTTCAGTTGTGTTATTATTCTTAACAAATAATGAAGTTAAAGCTACCCACATGATGGGAAGCGACATTACCTGGACTTGCATAGGTAAAGACAGTTTTATGATTAAATTGGTGGTTTACCGTGATTGTAATGGGGTTCCACTCGGAACACCTTCAATTCCTATCAGATGTGCCAGCAATAGTCAATCTATTACTACTGTATCAATTTCCAAACCACCACCAGTTGATATTACTCCTACCTGTGGTTCCAGTTGTACCAGATGTCAGTCATTAAGTTGTTCATTTCCTTATGGAATCGAGCAATATACATTTACAAAACTGGTTGTATTAAGTAATGCCGGATCGTGTTGTGAATTAACTATTTCTTATGGCGAATGTTGCCGTAACAGTACAATTACCACCGGTGCAGCCAATGCAATGTATTTTATTGAAGCAAAAATGAACCGCTGTATTACACCATGTGACAATTCACCAACCTTTACCAATCCTCCTATTGCTATTATATGTGTAGGTCAGGACTTTATTTTTAATCACGGTGTAATTGATATGGATGTTGATTCCAATGGAGGACTTATTGATTCATTGAGTTATGAATGGACACAGCCATTAACAGCATCAAGTAGTTTTACAACATGGACAGGCTCATATAGTTACGATAAACCAGTATTTTTCTGGGGTTTCCCAAATGCAAACTTACCATTCCCAAGAGGTATTCAGTTGAGTAAAAGTACCGGAGACATCAGTTTTCGCCCGATGAAAGTAGAACAAACTGTCATGGCAATGAAAGTAGCAGAATGGCGAAAAATTAATGGAACATATACAAAGATAGGTGAAATCAGGCGCGACTTGCAGATAATAATCATCTCATGTCCGAATAATAATGCCCCGGTTTTAAGCGGGCCATTTTACAAAGAAGTATGTGCCACCAATACAGTAAGTTTCAGCATAGCTACCAACGATTATGATACTAAAGATACCCTATTAATCAGTTGGAACGGAGCAATACCAGGTGCCAGCTGGAGCAGCAACAATAAGCAGGTAAAACATCCGACAGGCGTAATGACTTGGACGCCCGGAGAACAGCATGCCAGTACGATTCCTTATGTATTTACAGCAACAGTAAAAGACGATGCCTGTCCGGTCAACGGATCAAGTACCCGTGCATATCAGATATTGGTAAAACCCTTACCCAAAGCAAAAATAACAGAGGTTGACAGCGGATGCGGAGATTATCATTTATTTGCCCAACCGATATTAGGTGTAAGTCCGAGCTTTTTGTGGATAGGTAATTTTCCTGGCGGCTTTACCATACCCGGCACCTATGCCCGTCATAAATTCAAGGGCCCCGGCAAATATCCATATTCCTTAAAAGTAGATGCCCAGAATTGTACCCGAACGTATAATGATACAATAGAAGTAGATACCTTTCTGGTACTGAACCTGACCAAAGACCATGATATTTGTTACGGAGATACAACCGAACTGGTAGCAGGATATCTTTACAATCAGGGAATAGTCAAATTCAAATGGAGCAATGGCGACACCAATCAAACAATAAAATACGTAGGCGTAAAAGACACTTCCTTTTGGGTAGTCATCAGCGATACGATGGGTTGTGCAGCCTATGATACAGTACGAATACGTGTACACCAGTTACCAAAAGTAGATTTAGGTCCGGATAAATATATATGTAGTTATTCGACCACCAATGCGACAGCTCAGGTATTATTTGACCGAGCCATACAAGACAGTATAGTATGGATAGATGCAAAGAATAATGATGTATTGCTGACCGGCTTTAACACGATGAATATAGTTGACAGCGGGATATATATCAGTCGGGTATGGGATACCATAGGATGTGTTGAAGACGATACGATAATAGTGAAAAAAAATCCACAGATATTGTCCTTTGCCGCAGGCCGGACAATCTGTTACGGAGATACAGTCACCTTGTGGGGTCAGTCAACAGGGAGTTTGCAACCAACAGTAAAATACTTTTGGTACAATACAAGTAACGGTCAATTGGTAGGTAACAAACAAGGATTGCTAGTAAGTCCCCCAACTACCACTGATTATAAACTGGTAGTAACAGAGAATTTGAATGGTACCGAATGTCGAGATTCGAGTTATGTACGTGTAAAAGTAAACGATTTGCCAAAAGTAACATGGAGTCCGATACCAGAACGCTGTGTTGACGGCACGATGTTGAGTCTGAACACATATATCAGTACCGATCCAATCATAGCAACGAAGAGTTGGAGCAGTCCAAGTCCGGGCTTATTGCCCACAGCCCCCGGAGATAAATTCAATCCGATAGTAGGCGGAGCGGGCTTACACAAAGTAGTATTGACCATGACCAATCCATTAACCGGCTGTGTAAACAAAGACAGCAACAATGTAAGAATAAATCCATTGCCGACCCCCGATGCAGGGGTTGATAAAGAAATCTGTTCAGGAGACGGAGCAGTAAACTTAGGAGGAAGCCCTGTATTACCGGCCGGAGAATGGAGAAGTCTGACCAATTTAGGAGTAATAGGCATGCCAGGCGCCTATTTGTTCGACCCGAAACAATCCGGTATCACCGACAAATCGAAACATCATCTGGTATATCGCTACACCGACAATAAAGGCTGTACGAATGAAGACACGATGGTAATGACAGTATATATCACGCCAGTAGTAAATCCTGGTACGTATAAAGATGTATGTATAGACGGAGGTCAGGTACAGTTAAGTGGCACCCCTGCAGGAGGCACATGGAGCGGACCTGGGGTGAGCGGAGACAAATTTAATCCGGCCACAGCAGGAGTAGGTACGCATAAAATCAAGTACAAAGTAACGAATGTCATCTGTACAGTAGAAAAAGAAGCAAGCATAACAGTACGTCCATTGCCCACCATCATAGTAGGGACAAAAACAGGACAAACAATATTTTGCAGCAATAATGGCGACATAGAACTACAAGGTTTACCCAGCGGAGGTCAATGGACAGGTCCCGGAGTGAATGGTAACTATTTCAGTACGTCCATCAATTCGAACGGGACAAGTGAAGTAAGTTACGATTTGGAATACCGCTATGTAGATCAATATGGCTGTGTAAACAAAAAGACCTTAACATTGACGGTACGACCATCACCTTCAATAGAGATAGACAAAACAGCAAGTGGCTTGTGTTATCCTGCCACTTACGAAGGAAAGAGCAGTTACAAGAATGCAGGCGGAGTACAATGGTATAAAGACAACGACAGTGCAGGCGGAAATTTCATAGGCAGTATCACGAATACGAATGTAGAATATCAGCCGTCCCCTGGCGATTTAAGCAGATTATATTTTTGGTTAAAGATACGCACAACCCATCCTGACAATGTATGTAAGTCAGTCAATGACAGCATCAAAGTGAATATGAGTGCCTTACCAGCAGCATCCTGGGAGCCTGATCCGAAAGAAAGTTGTAATCCGTTGGTAGTACAATTTACGGACAAGAGTACAATAAGTGTAGGAACGGTAACAAAATGGAGTTGGAGTTTTGGCGATGGCACGACAAGTACGGAACAAAATCCGGGACATGTATATCAGCAACCAGGCACCTACAGTGTACGTTTACAAGTGAGGAGTAATGCCAATTGTCCGGGGGAATACACCGATTATGTGATCAGCCATATAGTCCCGGATGCAGGTTTTGTCCCAGAGCCGGAACTGGTATTAATCAGCAGTCCGAACATAAAATTCAAGAATACGACCAAAGACGAGAGTCCGGGCATCAAATGGAGATGGAATTTTGGAGATTACAAAGAACCTGGAGGTGGCACAAGCAAAGACAGAGACCCTGAATGGAGGTTCAGAGACACAGGCACCTTTGATGTATGGTTATATGCCGAAAACGAATGGGGATGTAAAGACAGTTCAACAAGGCGGGTGATAGTGATGCCTGATGTGTTAGCCTTTGTACCGAGTGCCTTTAGTCCGAATGAGATAGGACCAGGCGGCAACGATACCTTCCGTGTGGTAGTAGAAGGGATAACAGAATTTGAGTTGAAGATATACAGTCGTTGGGGCGAGTTGTTGTACGAGAGCAACGATTATCCTACTCATGGCTGGCCCGGCACCTACCTGAACAGCAAAGTACGCTGTCCGATAGGAGTCTATGTCTATGTCATGCGATTGAAAGGTCTTGACGGAGCTGATTACAAATACTCAGGTTCGATAACACTGTTGAAGTAAGAAATAATTCTTAATTATAGCTCAGATTGGGGGTTGCTAGTAATATGCAATCCCCAATTCTTTTGATAAGGTAGAAATATGAGATAATAAAACCTGATGAATTTTCTGGTAGTGAGCTTCTTCTTCATTACTCAAATCTTTTTGACGAAGATTTTTAACATTATCTTTCAGCATTGACTGAAGCTTCCGAAGTTCAAAATGTTTTAATGAATAGCTGATTTCTTTAATAAAATTGAAGTTCTGAGGAATATCTCTTCCCGTTTTCTTTGACCAGTTTTCGCTGATTCCCATATCAATAAAGCTAACTTCACTTGCAATTTCCTGAAACAAGGGTTCTGGATGATGTAAAAAATGCTTTATTTCAGGATATTCCTTCTTTTCCTGCCTGTAGGTGAAGTAATATTGAAATATTTTCCCTAAAGAATCAATTTCCCATGAAGTATCTTTAATAGTATCAAAAATCAAATCGGCACATTTACGGTTTTCATTAATATTAGTATTTCCTGCAATAATCAGGAGTTTAATCATATTTTTTTCCTGTTCAGAAACTGTACTTTTCAGATGTTGGTCGAATTGTTTTGGGCTACTTTCACTCTGAGTTTTTGGATCTTTACCAACTTTAGCGCTTTTTGATTGTGATGCCAATTGATTGTTCAGCTCTCTGTATAGAATTTCTTCCTCGATATCGAGTTCAAAACTGAGTTCTTTAACATAATTGCTTCTGCTGATATGATTTGGAATCTGAATAATAGATTTTATAAGATTTCTGACAATTTCTGCTTTTTTAACAGGGTCGTCTTGTTTTTCCCCAAATAAAAATTTTGTTTTAAAAATCAGAAAGTCAATATCGTTTTTCTTTAAATACAGTTTCAGATCGGAGGCATTGTTTTTTTGTGTAAAACTATCGGGGTCTTCTCCTTCAGGCAAAGCAATCACTCTGACATTCATTTCTTCTTTAAGGGCTATATCAATACCTCTTATTGAAGCTTTAATTCCGGCCTCATCTCCATCGAAAATAAAAGTCAGGTTATTGGTGTATCTTTTAATCAGACGAGTATGATCTTCTGTCAGGCTTGTACCCAATGAGGCTACCACATTGTCGATTCCTGCCTGATGCAGAGCAATAACATCAGTATAGCCTTCAGCTAAGTAGCATTTATCGTTTCGCTGAATATTGTTTTTGGCCAGATTTAAACCAAATAATATTTTCCCTTTGCTGAATATGGGCGTTTCAGGGGAATTAATATATTTTGCTTCATTGGTACTACTACCCATAACTCTACCACCAAATCCCAATACTCTGCCGGTTATTGAGAAAATAGGGAACATGATACGTTCACGAAACCTGTCAATCAGTTTTCCTTCATTCGTTTTCAGACTTAATCCCGATTCAGTCAGAAACTTTTCTTCATATCCTTTTTTCAATGCAGCAGCAGTAAACATATCCTTAGCTGAAGGGCTTAAACCCAAACCAAATTGTTTGACTGATTGATCGGTAATTCCTCTCTGTTTGAGGTATTCTGCTCCAATTGATTTTCCTTCGTTACTTTCAGTTAAATATTGATGATAAAATTCCTGAGCAAAAGCCAAAACAATATAAATACTGGCAATTTCATCTTTTTCCTTTTTGTTTTCCTCTGAAAATGATTCATCAACAGTAACATTGTATTTCCGGGCAAGATATTTTAAAGTCTCAGGATAAGTATATTTTTCATGCTCCATCAGAAATCGCACTGCATTGCCTGAAGCACCACATCCAAAGCATTTATAAATTTCTTTAGAAGGAGAGACAAAAAATGAAGGGGTTTTTTCCTGATGAAAAGGGCATAAACCTCTTAAATTGCCACCATGACGTTTTAAGCTGACAAAATCGCTGACCACCTCGTCAATGCGAACTGCTGATAATATTTTTTCAATACTTTCCTGCGTTATCATAAAAAACGTCTGTGAATGAAATCTGACTTAATAAATTTATGTTTCAAAGTAAATTAATTATCTTCAGGTAATCATAATTTTTTTAACGTTCAATTAAATAATTGTTAAGTTCAGCTATTATTTTAAAATTTTTACCACGAATAAACGTAATTCAACGGCTATTCATTGCAAAACCTGGATTTTACCTGTTTCAATTAGCGCTTTATTTCTTTTTGTTTAAATAGGGAATTCAAAACCCACAGCATCTAAGTCGGGCTTAAGTTATAAAATCATTAGCTTTTCAAAATATTGAAGAATCATTCAGGTTAATTTAAGAATAAAATTATTTTTGCACTTTAAAAAACAAAGCATTTTTATCATGAATCAACATTTTTATTCGGTTATTATGGCCGGTGGGGTAGGCAGTCGTTTTTGGCCATTAAGCAAACAAAAATTTCCAAAACAGTTTTTAGATGTATTAAATACCGGTAAGTCTTTGTTTCAGGCTACATACGAAAGGTTTAAACATGTTTGTCCGGCAGAAAATATTTTTATTGTTGCAAATCACGATTATGTTGATATTATTCAGGAACAAATTCCTGACATTGAATTAGACCGGATATTGTCTGAACCGGTTGCACGCAACACAGCACCTTGCATTGCTTATGCAGTTTTTAAAATTCATAGTATTGACCCTGATGCTGTTATTGTAGTTTCTCCTTCTGACCACCTGATACTCAACGAGCGTAATTATACCGATTCAATTATCAAATCATTAATTCTTGCTAAATCTGAGGATGTATTATTAACGCTGGGTATTACTCCCAATCGTCCCGACACAGGTTACGGGTATATTCAGTTTGATGAATCAAATGCTCATGAGGGCTTGTTTAAAGTTAAAACTTTTACTGAAAAACCAAATCTTGAAATAGCTAAACAGTTTGTTAAAAGTGGTGAATTTTTATGGAATGCCGGTGTGTTTTTATGGAATACTAAAGCTGCCATTGCTGCATTTGAAAAATATTTACCCGAAATTCATCAACTCTTTAGTGCCAATAATAAGGTTTATTTTACCAAGGATGAACCTATTTATATTCAAAAAGCATATTCTAAATGCCCGACCATTTCAATTGATTATGGTATAATGGAAAAAGCTGACAATGTGTATGTTATGCCCGGGAATTTTGGATGGTCAGATATTGGTACATGGAACTCTCTTTTTGAATATGTAAAAAAAGATTCTGATAATAACTCCATAAAAGGACGTTTTATATTTACCCGTAATGCTAAAAACTGTATTATCAATATTTCTGATGATAAATTGCTGGCCGTGAATAACGTAAGCGATCTGATTATTGTTGAATCTGATAATATTATTCTGGTTGCTGATAAAAATCAGGAACAGGATATAAGAAATGTAGTGAATGAAATTAAATCGAAATATCGCGACCGCTTTATATAATCCTTTTAATTTCTTTCCTTTATCACTTTTACTGTATAAATTTCTTCTTCTGTATTAATTCTGAAAAAGTAAACACCAATTTGTATTTGTTCAGGCATAGCCCAATTAATGCTTTTAATTACTTCTCCGTAATAATTCTCATCTCTGATTTTTTTACCTGTAATATCAAAACATTCAACTGTATAAACCTTCACCGCTTGTAAAAATTCGATATTTATAAAATCTTTAACAGGATTCGGATATACTTTCACCTTTAGATTATCAATCTCGCTGATTCCACCTGCAATGTAGTTGTATTCATCCGACATCTCTGACGGGCATTTTACATTGAATACCATTACTTTGTATTTTCCATCACCTAAAATTGGAATAGATTGGGTTGAAAAAGATAAGGGCAAATTGTTGTAGTACCATTTGTAATCACTTCCTTTAACAGAGGCTGTCAAACTATCTTTATTTAATTTGCTGATGACTGCTTTGGCCGGTGTTTCTAATTTCTTTACAGAAACCTGCTCAGATGTATTAAAACAACCATATTGGTCAGTTACTTTCACCGAAAAATAGCCTGATTGTTTGACAATTATTTGTTTGCTGCTTTGGTTATTTGACCATAAATAATTCGGATATGTTTGGTTGCAGATTAAAACTACACTGTCGGTTTCGCAAAAAATACTGTCACCAATCAGCACAACAACAGGTTTTAATGGTTTGTTGTACATGCTTGTTTTTACAGATTCCGATTCAGTGCTTGTACAGCCTTTGTTGTCAATAACATTTAAACTGATGGTTAGTGAGCTTTTTACTATTATTGTTTTAGTACTGTCGCCTGTCGACCAGTTGTATTTTATAAAACCGTTCGGGGCAGACAATACTGCACTGTCGCCTTCACAAAACTCTGTTGAAGTTGTTTTTGTAATGATTGGTTTTGAAGGTAATGGATTAACGATAACAATGATGGTATCAGAAGTTTTGCTGATGCAGTTGTTGTTGTTAACTACCTTGACAAAAAAGGTATCCTGATGTTTAACTATAATTTGTGGTTTGTTGTTACTGTTATTCCAAATATAATTTTTGTAACCCGATGGAGCCTCAATTATTACACTGTCGCCTGCACAAAATTCAGTTTTACCGCTAGCGGTCAAAACAGGTTTGGCAGGCAATGCATTTACAATAATTTTTACTGTATCAGACCGATAACTTTGGCAATAATTGTTGTCATAAATAACTAAACTGATATTAGCATTGCTTTTTACAGAAATTGATTGAGTAGTTTTGTTGTTCGACCACATATAATTAAAACCGGCAGGTCCGCTCAGAATAGCACTGTCTCCTTCACAAAATTGAGTTTTCCCTGTTATCTGAATAAGCGGTTTTTCAACTGAAGGACCTACTTTAATAATCACCGGTGGAGAAGGGTCGCTGCTGCAATTATTGGTGTCGATTGTTGTTAATGTATAAGTGCCTTGCTTTTTAACTATTATTTTTTGTGTTTTTTGTGAATCTGACCATCTATAGCTGAAGTTGGTAGGGCCGGTTAAAATTACACTGTCGCCTAAACAAAAATCAGTTTTTCCGGTAATCTGAATATTAGGAAGCTGTGGTTTTGGTAAAAGTTTAACTTTAAATGTATCTGAATGAACTGTTGTTACATGATTGCTGATAGAAACTGTAAAGTTGCCATCCTGATAAGCAGGATAAATGTTTTTATTACCAACAGCAGATCCGTTATTTTTCCATGAATAAGTTAATGCACTGCCTTTAACTGCTGTCAGGTTTACAATATCACCTGGGCAAATTGTTAATTTTCCACTGGCCGTAACAACTGGATACAACAAGTTTTTAAACGAAATCTGATTGTTGTTCATGCCTGGTATGGCAAGTACTTTTGCTTCAGTATTGTAATAAATATCAGCAGGACCGTTGTAACCTGAAGCATAAAGTGTCGGGCCTGAGGTAAAAGTAGAATTAAAGCGGTAAACCGAATTACTTCCCCATGACGATACATAAACAAATCCGGAATCATCAACAGCAAGACCATCAAAATTTGACAAAGTTGTTGTGGCGAGGGTTGAAACGCTATTGTTTGTGAGGTTTACAGCCTGAATCACCGCATTTGTATTGTAATTACATAAAAGTAAACGATTATTCTGGGCATCATAAAACAATCCGTTGGGTTTGTTGATGCCTGAAGTAACAATACTGCTGTATGTGCTGTTCAGGGTGTTGATCCGGTAAATTACATTTGCCTGCATATCGCTTACATACAAAGTAGAGCTGCCATTGCCGCATATATCATTTAAAAAGCTGGAGCCACTTATGTTTATGTTCATCACCTGTGAGCCGTTAGTTAATGAAAATCCCTTAACATTGGTTACATCGGTTACATAAACATTATTTCCCTGAATAAACATGCCTTTTGGTGAATTCAGTGAACTTACAAATGATGACAACTGACCAGATAAATTCATTGCATGTATAGTTCCGTTTCCTGCATTTGAAATTAAATATCTGTTGCGGGGGGCATCAAACACAATACTTTCTGGTGAACTTAATACCTGACTTATAACATAGTTGTTCAATAAAACTAATAAAATCAATAAGTTTAGTGCTTTAAAGTACTTTTTCATGAAATTTTTTTTTGGCAAAATTATGTATTTTTATACCTTTACATAGAAATTATTAAGTGTTTTTTATTCATGATCAGCAAGATTGTCAGATATGTGATGTTTTTTGTGGCAACTACTGGTTTATTTGTCTTTTTTCTTGCCTTGTATTTATTGTCCAATCTGAACTACTCCGAAAAGTGGATTGCTTATGTATTTTTAGTCATTGGTGCGATAATTTTTATTGCAGCCTGTTATTCCATTTTTAAAATAAACCGAAGATTAAAAAACTATGCATTAACTCAAGAAAAACTAAAAGATCTATATCATCAGTCGGGAAGTGCAAGTGATAGTGTTTGGGATATTTGGGAGTTCAATTCAAACGATTGGCAGAAGTTTTTAAAAAATGAGTTAAAGCGTAAACGTATTGACCTCCTGATAACCGGAATTTTAATAGTAATACTTGGAACTCCATTACTCATTTTTGCCCGGGCAGCAAGCTTTGGTGCAGCCATTGGGGTATCGGCTGCATTGGCTCTTATTTATGCTTTTGTCAGTTATTATTACAATAAAAGCAGATATACTTCTAAAATTTCTGATAAAGTCAAGGTAGTTTTTTTCAAAGATTATTTGCTGATAAACGATAAATTAGTGGTGCTGAACGATGATAAAATTACTCTTTTTGAAGTAAATCTGAAACAAACAGAAAAGAATAGCACAATAGAGTTCAGAATATTTTGGATTACCTCAAAAGGTAAACGTGCCGAAGATGAAATTTATATACCGCTTATTACTGATAAAATGAATCAGGCAAGTTTACTTGTCGAAAAGTATAAAGCCGGTTTGAATTGTTGAAAGTTAAATTATTTCCGCTGTTCAGCATTTTTTATTTGCATATATCCCCGAAAACCCCGAACTTTGAAACGATTTTACTAAGCATTTCTGAAAACATTAGCTGCCATTTTAGAACGACAGTGCGAACATCAATCGACAGACAAAAACAAACGAAATGAAATACTTTGCTTACGGCTCAAATATGGACAAAGAAAGAATGCTTGAAAGAGAACTGAATTTCACCTCACGACAGTTTGCAAAGCTTTACGGATATAAACTTATGTTCAATAAAATATCTCAAAAACAAGGAATGGTTTCAAATATTGAGCAATCAAATTCGGACTTCATTGAAGGTGTTCTTTATGAATTTCCTGATAGTGATATTTCAAAACTTGACAAGGCAGAAGGGTATCCAAATCACTACGACAGAATAAAAGTTACAGTTGTAACCAAAGACGGCACTCAGACAGAAGCGACAACATACATTGCAAAACAAGACAAGATTGTCAACGGACTTCACCCAACAAAAAAGTATCTCAATCACTTACTTGCAGGGAAAGACATTCTTTCCAAAGAGTATTTTGACAAATTGAGTAATACCCAAACATCAGATTAACTAACTTCGCAATAATGAACGATAAAGAAATTTACAGCGACAAAATCACCAAAGGAAATCGGACTTACTTCTTTGACATCAAGAAAAGTGAGAAAGGCGACCTATATCTGAAAATTTCAGAAAGCAAAAAAACAGGTGGTGGTTTTGAACATCACCGACTTATGGTTTTTGACGAAGACTTGAAAGACTTTGTTGAAACATTAAAAAAATCTTTGACAAAGTTCAAAGAACTTAAAGAACCAAAAGATGGCAAAGCATATTCAGTAGAAAAAATCAGAGAAAAGCATCAACAAGCATACTTGCCTTGGACAGCAGAAGACGACAATAAACTTGAATTGCTATTTTGTGAAGGAAAGAAAGCAAAAGAACTTGCGGAAATATTTGGACGAAACATAGGAGCAATTAACTCACGAATAAAGAAACTTGAACTTAAAGACAAATACGGAAAATGACCTCGCTTATCCCCCACCACAAAGAAGAAAAACGGCAGCTAACAGCGGTTTGGCTATATTTTTTGTTCGGGGGCGAAAGTGCTTTATTCAACATTAGTGCAACAATGAACGGCAGTGCTTCTATTGAACTTTTGTGCTTTAAATCCCCTCACAAAAAACATCGCCAAGCCGTAAACCGTGTGTGTCTTGAACAACACCTGAAAGGGAGTTGGTGCTTTATATCAGATGGGAGTAGGTCTCCCGGTAACGGAATTCAGAGCCTTACTGTGAAAACAGTGAAGCAGTTACCAAATCACCTTATGTTGCATTGAGTGGAAACACCAATGTGATGAGCGATAAGGAAAAACGGAAACACGATTTCTGTAGATGAGAGTATGAGAGCAGAACGCAAGTGAACCAATGAAGAAGTCTCGAAAAGGCAATAAATGATGTCGAAAGTAAGCAGATACGGTTGTGTTTACGACAGAGTGTACCGGAAAACCCATTTAACCAATGGGAAAAGCTCTGAAAACGGGGTACATGGCATCCGGGATAAAATTGGCTGGAATCATACACAGGCTGATATAAGGAACAAGAGAACTCTGTATTGTTTTGTTAAATCGCAAGAGGAAGCAAACGCCAAAGGATGTGGGCGAAATACAGGGGGCAGACTTAGTCGTAGTAGTGATGAAGCATCTGTAATGGATGTGAAGCGAAGGGCTAAGCATGTTAAGTTGAATAACAATTAACAACCGGAACAAGGGATGATTGATTATTATGAAACGAAATCACAACCAATAACCAAATTAATGGTTTGGCAGGCATATAAGGAAGTAAAAGCCAATAGAGGAAGCGGAGGCATAGACAATATGAGTTGGGACTATCTTGAATCAAACAAGAAGACAGAACTTTACAAACTATGGAACAGGCTAACATCAGGCAGTTATTTTCCGAAAGCAGTCAAACAAGTGCTAATCCCAAAGAAAGGAGGCGGAGAGCGTAAATTAGGGATACCGACCCTTTTAGACCGTATAGCACAACAAGTAGTCAGGCAACATTTGGAAAAGCAATTAGAGCCGGAATTTCACAACAACTCGTATGCATATCGTCCAAACCGGAACTGCCATGAAGCCGTAAGTCAGGCATGTACAAACTCATTCAATCATGATTTTGTAATAGACCTTGACATTAAAAGCTTTTTTGACACGATAGACCATGACTTGTTGATGAAAGCACTGAAGCATTACTGCAAAGACAAATGGGTAGCCATGTATTCAGAAAGATGGTTAAAAGCGGGCATACTGACAGAAGCAGGACAACAACTTCAAACAGAAGCGGGCACACCGCAAGGCGGAGTTATAAGTCCGTTGTTAGCCAATCTTTATTTACACGTAGCCTTTGATAAATGGATGTCAAAACATCATCCCGAAAAGCCATTTGAGCGTTATGCAGACGATATAATCATCCACTGCAAAACGGAGAGGCAAGCACTTTATATGCTGAGGGAAATCAGGAAAAGACTGGAAGCCTGTAAACTGACAGTACATCCTGACAAAACCAAGCTTGTAAACTTGCGGGGATTTTCACAGAAGAAGTATCCAAAGAGTTTTGATTTTCTTGGCTTTACAATAAAGTTAAGAGGCTTCAAATACAATGGAAAAGTAAAATCCATACCCA
>Ga0209835_1000687_pt1 | contig 21094 bp, 15 predicted proteins | sample LakKivwa52mmetaG_FD_184138 | JGI IMG/M metagenome (GOLD analysis project Ga0209835, IMG submission 184138) | Anoxic lake water microbial communities from Lake Kivu, Rwanda to study Microbial Dark Matter (Phase II) - Lake Kivu water 52m metaG... | ecosystem: Environmental > Aquatic > Freshwater >...
ATGTTAGATTGGGGTGAATTCAATGGAAAAGGTTCTTGCCAGCTCAAGTCCAGCAAGCGAGATGTCGGAGTGCATAGTTTGAAGACAGCATTACTGATATTGGTTCTTGCCATGTTGGGGATGGGACTGAATGCACATAAAATGCTGCTTCCGAAGTCCTTGCCCGGTGGCAAATCCGCAGTATCAGATCAATCAACACCAAAACTCCCCAGGAAGCATCCATATATACATTTACTCAATCAGACCAGGGGAGTAGAAAGTGCGAACAAGACATCAAAAACGGATTCAAACTACAACCGCTTGCTTGTTATCCTGGTCGATTTCCAGGAAGACAGTGATCCCAATACCACTGGAAACGGGAAGTTTTTGTTGCAGCATGATCCAGCCTGGAAGACCAAGATCGGTAGTCCACCTCATGACTTGGAATACTTCGAAGCCAATCTTGAGGCACTGAAGTATTACTACAAAGCGGTCTCAAATGAATCATTTGCGCTCGATTTTGAGGTTTATCCCAAAGACAAGCCCGCTTATACTCTGCCTAATACGATGGGTTATTACAATCCTCCCAATGTTTCGGGTGAGGTGTTCGTCCAGAAAATGGAAGAGTATTTCAAGACCGCATTTGAAACCGCCGATAGTGATGATCCCGAGATCGATTTCTCTTCTTATGCGCACTTCATGATAATCCATGCCGGAACCGACTGGCAGCACGACATCTATCAGGACAGCCCTTCGGATCTGCCGTCCTTCTATATCAGGGTAAAGCCTGGCAAAGAGGCAGTTGTCGATAACGGCAGCGTTCTGATCTCACATGCTTGCAATGTTCCATCTACCATCACTCAGGATCAGGATATGATAGAACAGGATGGCAGCATAATCCACACCGGTTATGGTGCACTGAATTCAGTCATAGCCCACGAGTTTGGTCATTCACTGGGATTGGTTGATTTATATAGCACAAGTAATTACCGGCCGATGGTGGGTGTTTTTGATATTATGGATAGCGGTGGTTCTGGAGTACTGGTAGATCAGAATGATGATGGGGAGTTTATTTTCGTAGAGGGTGCTTTGCCTGTGCTACCCGGTGCCTATTCCAGAGTCCTGATGTTTGAGGAATATTTTAAGGACAATGGATTATTGAGGGACATTGAGCAACTGGATTTTTATTCAGATATTGAGCTATCTGCCTCCAGCCGGAAGCAAACACCCAATGATATAAAGCCAAGCATTCTCAGAATCCCGGTTAATCAGGATGAATATATCCTCGTGGAAAACCGTAGTGTCGATCCGGATGGAGATGGTTTCACGGCTGTCTTCGGAGCTCTTGGCAACAGGGTTATTCTCTATCCAACTCCGGTTAATGATCCAAATAACAATCCTACCTATGAATATGACTACCTTCTGCCATCATTTATGCGGGCAGATGGCTCCTCTGTGGGTGGAGGGGTTTTGGTCTGGCATGTCAATAATGATATTATACATAATCAGGGTGTGCTTGGGTCTGATGGCACGTTTTATTCGAACTTTGAGAACAATACTGTCAATTCCTCTTTTCGCAACCGTGGTGTCCAAGTAATTGAGGCAGATAATCTGCCAGATATTGGCAATGAATATTCCTATTACTGGACTGGAACTGCCTATGAGTATTATCATAAGTTCAAGCCGGTGCTGGATAACAGTGGTTCATTTGTATCCTGGTCTTTGCAACAATGGAATGAGACATTAAATGCGGTGTCAAGACCGGCTCTGGTTGATGGAAGCCAACAGCCTGCTCTATATGGGCTTAGCTCAATAGGAAGCCCTTCCGCAATTATGACATTGCAGCTTAGCAGCGGATTTTTTTCGAACACACAGACAATTAATCTGGATCAGACCAATACTATAACTGCTTATCCAATCAATTCGAGTTTTTCGAGTGTTGCAGAATTACCGGTTTTGGGAGATGACAATATCCAGCTATTCAGCAATATCATCCAAAACGGTCAACCAGATTGGATCAACCAATTGGGGAGTTTCGATCTGGATTTGCCCGAGATCCATTTCCCGATAGTGAATGCCGACACCAATGGAAACGGATTTTTGGAGCTCGTTCTGGCTGGAATCAATAAAGTTAACCTGGTGGAATTTGCCGATGATGCACTTTCTACACGGCTGATCGAATTGGAAGAAAGCATTGTAACGACACCACTTTTTGCCCTTGGCAATCTCTGGGTGGCGGGGAACGAAAAGCTGTATCGCATCGACCAAACTATTAACAGCATTGACCTTGCTGGAATCAGGAAGATGGCTGCCTCGGATGATTGCATTTATTTGTTAAGACATGAACCACCCGGTCCGACTACATCGGGGTCTAAGCTTACATGTCTTGACCAAGATGGAACTGAAACTATTCTGGCATATCTTCCAGAAGTATTCGGTGTCTATGAACCGATTATTTTCAAAGCTCAGACCAGTAGTTCAACACTCTCAATATATCTTGTTTCAGATGCCGGTAATATTTATAAATACGCATCAGGAACAGTGGAGAAGATATTTAGCAACAGCAGTACAAATCTACCGACCCAACTGGCAATTACGGATCTGGGCAATGAAGCGCCAGTCCTCTTTTTCGGTTTGGGAGATAGGATCTATGCCATGAAACATGATGGCAGCTTGCTCAACGCTTTTCCAAAAAGGGTTTCCGGGCTAAACTTCAGGTCCTTTGCCCACCCCAGGGCTATGAAAATCATGCTTCCTGAAAATGAATCACAAAGTGTTTTGTATTTTCCAACAGAGCAGGGTTATCTGGCATTTGACGGAAATGCTGAAATGTTACCATATTATTCATTGATATGGGATGGGGGAGGAGACTTTGACTTTTTCCATTATAACGAGACAGCCCAGGCACTATATTGGTATTACCCAACACCACAACAGGACCTGATAATCCACAAACTTGAAGGGCAGAGCCAAAACCCAATCGTCTATAATGGATTTCGGAATGGTGGAACTGGTCTTTTCAGTTCAGTAGTTTCGGAGGACAATGATCCGAGTGAAGCAATCGAGGCCTATATCTATCCCAATCCGGTTCGAAATCGTGACTTTAGGATCAGAACCAAAAACTTCAAAGGCGAAATTAAGCTTGACATTTTCAATATTGCGGGTTCGCTGGTCAGCAGTCGGAAGTTTCCATTTGCAGGACTTTTGAGCCGGGATTTGCAGCTTAGTTCAGCAGATTTGAGCTCAGGTGTTTATATCGCCATCGTTTCCTCCGATGGAAAAAGTAAAAAAATAAAATTTGCAGTTGAAAAATGACTAAGGCGGTTATTATGAAAAAAGCTGTATTGATCTTAGCGCTCGTTGCCTTATTATTGCCATTGATGGCTCAGTTCGAGGATGATTTCTCAGCAGAGCTATCCAATAGCGGGCGACAAGCAAAATCGGCAAAACGGGCAATGCTCTATTCCATGCTCCTTCCGGGAGCAGGTCAATTCTATGTGGATAAAAGTGCCTTTACCACTTATGTCTTCCCTGTGGTTGAACTCGCTCTTCTGGGAGGAATATTCTATTATACAAGCCAGGGAAATGACCAAACCCAAGAGTATCAGGATTATGCCACCAAAGAGATTATCACGATCACAAATGATGCAGGGGATGTGATTTATACTGGTCCCAGATATAGCAGAGATCGTCAGAAATGGGTGCAATCCGCACTTATTGGGATCAATCAATATGATATCTATACTCCTGATATCTATACTCCTGATATCTATACTCCGGATCAACCCGGTATTCCTGGATTTTTCCGGCTGGATGGAACAAATACCCAACACTTCTATGAAGACATTGGAAAATATAACAAATACATCTTTGGATGGACAGATTGGTATTATACATTTGCGGCAGATGAAAATGGCACATTTATGCTGGGTACGCTCGCTGGGGGTGAATTCTCAGCAAGTGACCCTAACTGGAATGATCCCTATGGAACCTATCCCAGTGTCTGGGTTATGAGTAATACCGATGTCAATTTTGCCTACCAAAGTGTTTGGATCAGTAATCATACCGTGGAAAACTACCAAGAGTACCTGGATCTTGTGGCAACTGATCCTGACGCAGCACAGACCTATTTACAGAGCCCGGTTTCTCCAAGTAGTCCATTGGCTTCACCGCTTCGGAAACAATACATAGAAATGCGTCAGGATGCAGAAGCAAGCTATTCGGCAGCAAGGGCTTTTGGGTTTGGCCTGATTGTGAATCATATTGCCAGTTCGCTTGATGCCTTGCGACTGGCAAAGAAATGGAATCGCTATGTCATCACCCAGAATTCTTTCAATTTGAACTATTATACCGCAGTCAAAAATGATAAGCTAACTCCCAGCGTTATGCTTAGTTACAGATTCTGAGAAAGCCGATGTTCAAAACTGCACTCATTCTCATTCTGCTTTTGATCACAATTGGGCTAAGTGCAATTCCAAGGATAGCTTATATTGGAGCTTCTGCTGTCCTTCCTGGCAGTGGCGAATTGCTCCTGGGCAGAGAGACACGTGCCGGTTTCTTCCTCACAGCGGATATTCTGGCTCTAACGGGATACGTGATCACAGACAGAGAGATCGATCTGGCAAAGCAGAACTATAAGCAATATGCCTATGCTTATGCCGGGGTACCCACCGACAGGGACGACAGGTATTATAATGCAATCCAAAAATATTACAGTAGCGACGAGTTTAACCGTCTGCAGGAAATGCTGGCCCGGAATTATTACCTTGTCTATTATTACGATCCGGTAAGTTATGACGCATATATGGCAGCAAATACTTACACCGGTGATGAGGAATGGGAGTGGGCCGACAATGATGCGTGGCAGAAGTATAAAGACCTCCGGCGCAAACACCGAACCAAAAAGATTGATAACTCGGCCTTTTTGGGTGCTTTGGTTTTGAACCGGGTCATTAGTGTCCTGGATGTTGTCTTACTCACCCGTAAGGGAGGCAGCAAGAACAAACAGGCAAGCACGCTATATTTTACCCCCCTCAGCAAAAACGGCTTGATGCTTAACTACGAGATGGGTTTTTAGGATGTTCATAATGAAAAAAACAACTTTTCTAATAATAGCATTGCTGTTTGTCACCTTGCTATCTGCTCAAAGCAAGGGTGGTCTTTTTCTTCGCTCGATCCTTATTCCGGGATGGGGACAGATCGCCAGTGGCAGAAACTATGGTTATGCTATGCTGGCTTCCGAAGTAACATTGATTTCCTCGTTGCTGTATCTGGATGCGGAAGAAGATCTTAAGCGTGATGAAGCATATCACTATGCACTCAAATTTGCTCATATAGAACCTGGATCTCATTCCGAAGACTATTTCAGAGACCTATCCAAGTATAATTCCAGTGGTTTTGAGGCAGGTGGTTATAACGATATGGTTCGCAGGGATGCAATCCGGCTCTATCCAAATCAGCCCGACCTGCAACAGCAATACATCGATGCCAACATCTATGGCGAGGACTTGTCCTGGAATTGGGATAATCCTGCCAATCGGACAGAATATGTATCCTACAGGAAAAAGGCAAATGAACTTAAGGACTATGCCAAAGTAGCTACTGGTGTTCTGGTTTTCAATCATCTTATCAGCGGGATCGATGTTTTCAGATTCAGCAGAAAGAGAGTCAAAGCCCAAGCTTATATGTCTGTACAGGATGGAAGTCCGATCTTGAACCTGGAGATACCCTTCTAATCCATCTTACAGAATAAGAGATTTTTAAACAATATACCACCCTAACATAAAGCCATATCAGAGTTTATGTTAGGGTGGTTATTGTTTTTGCCAATGCTGAACCAATTGCTTTGAGTTTTGATAGAGCCGGGTAATGAACTTAATTCCAATCATTGATTTAGAGAATTCCAATCATCCGTTCCGACATCGCGGTGTATTTCGTCCTTAAAATCACATTTGATGAAGTTTTAATTGACAGTTTTAACCCTATCCATTTCTTACTTCATTCATGAGCAGTCCAAATTCAATCCAGGATAGAGGTGACTAATGGAAACAGGCAGAAAGATTTGTATCACTGATGTCGGAAGCACAACCAGCAAGGCAATATTACTAAGCTTCAGGGATCAGAATATTGTTTTTGTTGATTCGTCAGAAGCACCAACCACAGTGGAGTCTCCCTGCGAAGATGTTAAGTTTGGGGTTTATAATGCCATCCGGAAACTCGAGGCTAAATCCGGTGAAGTAATCCTGAGCCCTGCCTGCGACGCAGGAACAATGTCGATTGATCCCAATTGCACGTATCTCAGTACCAGTTCTGCTGGGGGTGGATTGCAAATTCTGGTGATTGGATTGACACTTTTTGATTCTGCCAGCAGCGCCAAACGGGCTGCCTATGGAGCGGGAGGGGTTATTCTTGATACCTTTGCCATTGATGACAAACGCACTGCCATCAACCAGATGCTGGCCATGAAAAACCAGCATCCGGATATGATTCTGCTTTGTGGTGGAACCGATGGGGGAGCCATTTCAGGAGTGATCCGCCTTGCAGAAATACTCCGACTGGCTGATGTTCAACCCAAATACCGCACCACAGCCAAGATTCCTCTGATCTATGCCGGTAATGCGGATGCAGCGGAACTGATTACCAAAACCATGGGGCAACAATTCGATCTTTTTGTATTGCCCAATCTGCGGCCAAGTCTCACGGCTGAGAACCTTCAGCCTACACAACAAAAAGTGCAAAAACTCTTCATGGAAAACGTGATGGAGAGAGCTCCCGGATATAGTGAACTGAAACTGCTGGTCGCCAGCGATATCATTCCGACTCCGGTTGGTGTTCTTAACACACTTAAGGAGCTTTCTTCCGGCATCGATAAGAATATTCTGTCCTTTGATATCGGAGGGGCAACCACCGATGTTTTCTCATTTTTACAAGGGAATTCCCAAAGAACTGTAAGTGCAAACCTTGGTATGAGTTATAGCGCTCTCAACGTGTTGCGTGAATGTGGAATAGATAGTGTGCTCCGATGGCTTCCAAAAGAGGTCGGGGAAGAGATGGTTCGAAACTACCTCGCTAATAAAACCCTGCATCCCACCTATCAACCTTCTGCTGATATAGAAAAAGCCATCGAGCATGCCATTGCCAGAGAGGCTTTGAGCAAAGCACTTCAGCAGCATCGGGAAATGCATTACAATACCGAAAAAATCGGCTTCCTGGATAAGCTTCAAGGCAATAAGCGAGATAAATTTGAAGCACAATTCAGCTATGTTAAAGATGAAAAGAAGTACACGTTTTATGAGAGTGACTTCGATATCCTGATCGGAGCCGGGGGAATATTTACACATGCAACTGTCGGACAGACTATATCCATCCTGATTGATAGCATAGCACCCCAAGGAGTTACAGAACTATGGCGGGACAAGCACTTTATTACTCCACATCTGGGGGTGTTGGCAACAACTCAACCCAAGTCTGTTCAGCAACTGATATCGACAGACTGCTTCGAGCCATTATGCCTGTTACTCAAACCGCTCCTTGAGCATAAAAAGGACAGGAATGTTGTTGCCTATCTCGAGATGGAAACAGGCGGGGTAAAGCAATTCACTGAAATCATTTCCAATCAGTTATACTATTTCGAAGCAAAACCAGATACAGATATTCTCTTTACCTGCAAGGATAAGGGTTGCATCTTCAAAGGGGAGGTATCATTCAAGACCAGAACATCGCTGCCCCTGGTGATAGACACCAGACAAGAGCCCTGGAAACATGTGAATGAAAGCAATATGCTCTTAGCGAGCTATGACTTTAGTTTGGATCAAAAGAGGATATGCCCAAGTGAGACATCATCCCTGGAAATTGTATCAGGTAAGTTTCTGAGGACACAAACTCTTCCCTACATGGGAGATATCCTGATTGCCGAGAACGAACACGTTCGTCCCGGGGATCAGGTTGCCGTGAACCGTTATGAGCCTCCCCGCTTATATTTGGTCAATACTTTTCCTGGATACAAGCATTCCGATCAGGAGATGTTTGATGCATCTTTAAAAATCAAACTGGGCGAAAAAGTTGATCTTGACGATCTGATATTTGTGGTTCCAGATAGATTTAGGAAACAATACCCCGATCTTCCAGCCAGCAAGTGCTACTCTCCAGTCAGGGGAAAATTAGATTCCATCGAGTACAAGGCAAACACATTGGTTTTTTCCGAGATCCAGGATTATTCTTCAGAACCAGTGACAGTCAATGTCGCTGCTCAAATGAGCATTGCACCAAAAAAGATCATAGGCTATCTAAAAAAAGACATCGGTGATTTTGTTTATCGAGGCGAAGTTCTGGCTCAGAATATGAGACCCAAAGGTGGGGCAGCGGCTCCCATAATACTGAAAGCCCCGAGTACCGGAAGAGTGGTAAAAATTGATCGGGAACAAGGAACCCTTACCCTGCATTATGACAAAAAACCTCATTATTACGAGGCACATGTTTCAGGAATTGTGACAGGTGTAAGTCCCAAAAAATCAATAGATATCGAGTTTGAAGCCGATAAACTGGATGGAAAACTTGGCTTTGGCACAAACTGCCATGGAATCTTTAGATATTTTGCTTCATGGGCTGAGGTCAAAGCCAGCGATGTGGCAGGAACTGCAATTTACTGTCCGGAGCTACTTTCCAATGAGCAGTTAAATTCTTTGAAAGAGAAGAATATAAAAGCACTGATAGTGGACACAATCTCGGAAAGGGAACTTATCAGGTTTCTTGGATTTGAGCCCGGGGTGATTAATTCTGGAAATGAGATACTGGATTATTCAATTATAATTCTATCCGGATTTGGTTGTGCTATTCGTGAAAGTAATGGAGCAGTTGTTTTAAAAAAATATAACGGACAACAGGTCTATTGTGAGCCACACACCAGGATCAGGGCTGGAGTAATAAGGCCAGCGTTGTATTTTATCAGATCTTAGTTCTTGCAACCCTGAAACCAATGTAATTTGATTTTGTAAATGGCTTGGCGTAGCCACGGTTTGTGTTGCGCATGTCACCAGTGCTGTGATACCAGCTCCCTCCCCGAATAACTTTATCGCTGCCACTATCAGGTCCGCGGTATGGATCTCTGATCCTGTATGAGTAGGAGGAATACCAGTTCCAGACCCACTCAAAAATGTTACCATTCAGATCGTAAACTCCTAATTTATTGGGCTTTTTCTGGCCAACCTGCTGGGTTTGGGCAGAGCTATTTCCAAGGAACCACCCTGCTTCCTGGAAATCCGAGGTACCGCTGTAGAGGTAGGGTGAGTAGCGCTGTCCCTCTTTGGCAGCGAACTCCCATTCAGCTTCTGTCGGCAGGCGGTAACCATTGGCATTGAAATCACAGAACAGCTCATTATCCCGATACTCATAACAGGGCTGTAAGTTATCAAGTTCGCTTTTTAGATTGCAAAACTCGATTGCCTCATAAAATGACACATTTTCCACGGGTTTGTAGTCATCCTTGAACAAAGAAGGATTCGAGGGGAAAACCATCTTCCATTCCCTCTGAGTAACTTCATAAACACCAATATAGAAATCTTTTAACCCAATCTCCTTCAATGGAAATTCATCTGCTTTGGCTTCCGGGGCCATTGAACCAATCACCAGAGTGTCCCCTTTGACGTGGACAAGACGGATTGGAAGATTCTCGATTTTCTCTGAACTTAGAGGATCCGTTTCTGTTTGTTCCTTATCGTCACTTTGACTTGTCTGGTCTGTTTTTTTCGAATAGTCAGGTCTATCCCAGAACTCAGTGAATAATGTGTAGGCAATCACTAAAACTGCAAGGACTGACAGTAGGATGAATGTCTTTCTCATTTTGGATATGCTCTCCTGTTCGATAGCTTGCTCAATGGACGGTTTGGGAGGTCGTTCAAAGCTGTGTGAATTAGTATCTGGGGCTTTGGATTCTGAAACCATAGCATCACTTGACTGAACATTCATTTCTGGGGTGGGAATTGATTCGTTGGCAGCTATTCCATAATCAAATTGGGCTGCATTGGATTGTTGATTGGTTTGTGCTGGGGGAGTTTGAGAATGATGGATTTCCTCATCATAAGCATACTGGGGGTGGGACTCGAAAACGACTGGCTCTTCCAGGGACTGTTGTACCAGGTTGGTATCGCTGGCCACAGGAGTCTTCTCTGGTATAAATTCCTGAGAGACACCAAAACCTCCTTCTGAGTAAGGTTGCTCCGCAGGAGGATGAATAACAAACTCAGCATTTTTTGTTTCTGGCTCAAGCTCTGAATCATATAGCTGTTCAGGATTGGTAACAATGGTGTCATCAAAAAGATCTGTCTGAGCGAACTGATCAGTTGATTGAGTTTCAAGATCAATAACACTGGGAACTGGTTCCAAAACAGGTATCTCAGGTAATTGTTGGACAACCTCAGGTTCTCGCAGTTCGGGGATATGAACAACTGGTTTGATCTCAGGGGCTGGTTTTTCGGCTTTGGTAGTAGCAGGGATAAATGGAATTTTCTTTCTGGTACTAAGTGCTTCAACCAAAGCAGAAATATCATTGAAGCGCAATTCCGGGGCTATCATGAGACATTTGTTCAGAATGCAATAGAACCAATCCGGTAAATTGATTCCAAATAGCTCTGGATTGAGCACCGGTTTTGATAATGATTGCTGTTTAACCTGAAGATATGACTCTTTCTGATTTAAACTCCATGGCAGGATGGAAGTTGTACACTGATAGGCAATTACTCCCAGGGAATAGATATCGGATGCTTCGGATGGGATATCTCCATGAAACACCTCCGGAGCAGCGTAATAAACCGGGTGAAAAGCTCCCTTTTCCATCTCTACTATGAGCCAGGCATTATCCGGCTTACCAAAGCCAGTGAGTTTTACATCTCCCTCGGGAGTGATTAGGATGCTATCTGGATTGAGATTTTTGTGGATTATGCCCTTGGCATGGACATAATCCAATGCACTTGCCATCTGAAGGAGTAGTGTGATGGTTTTGTCGGGATCAAGTCCCCGGGAGTTGTTTTTGAGGATATCACCAAGGCTTCGGCCTGGGACATATTCTCTGACTATGTAGATAGCATTTCCTTCCTCAAAGACAGAAACATAGCGAACAATATTTTCATGTTCCAGCTGTTTGGAAAGCTCGAACTGCTTGATGGCTGAGAGGCGGATCTCCTCACTACTGTACCATTTGGGATCGATGGCCTTAATGGTTACTATTTCTCCTGTCTCATAGTTCCTGGCCTCATACAGGATATGATATTTTGTATGACTAATCTCCTTGATGATGATAAACGAGTTATGATTCATTAATTACACCGGTGGAGGATATCTCCTTCAATCAGGAAAAACCCGCTGGCCAAGCTTATAGACCTGTTCGATATGAGAACTGCCAAAGTGATAGGGAATAAAATCGATGGAAGGGATGTCCCAGATAATAAAATCAGCATATTTACTAGCTTGAAGAGAGCCAACACTATCTCCCATCCCAACAGCATAAGCAGCATTGATCGTAGCGGCACATAGAGCTTCAGATGGGCTCATTCCCATCTGCAAGCAAGAGAGTGTGATGACCATGGACATCGAATCGCAGTTACATGATCCGGGATTGTAATCTGTAGCTATGGCAACTGGCAAACCCATATCAATCATTTTTCGGGCTGGAGCATAATTTTTGCTCCTGAGCGAAAAAAGAGTTGCCGGAAGCAGGACAGGAATAGTGCCAGATTCTTTGATAGCACGAAGCCCATTTTCGGAAATCGCTCCCAAATGGTCTGCGGAAACACATTTCATCTCTGCAGCCAGTTCAGCTCCACCCATTGGCTCAATCTCGTCCGCATGCATTTTTAACCCTAACCCAAGGTCTTTGGCTCGTGATAGGATTTGTCTGGATTCTGATATGCTGAATACATGTGCCTCAGTAAAAATATCGCAATACTTGGCAATCCCTTGCCTTACCACGGCAGGAAGCATGTCGTTAACGAGGATGTCAATGTAGGTCTGATGGTCATTCTTATACTCAACCGGGAATTCATGAGCTCCGAGAAAGGTGGGAACAATATCTATTGGGAGAGTCTCAGATAATTTGCCAATCACCCGGAGCTGTTTTAACTCGCTTTCAGTGCTTAATCCATATCCACTTTTTGCTTCAAGGGTTGTAGTACCGAGAGAGATCATTCTTTTTATCCGCTTGAGGGCGAGTTGATAGAGTAGTTCTTCATCTGCATTTTTGGTGCTGGCAATGGTTGATCTGATCCCACCACCAGCTTTGGCGATCTCAACATAACTTTGGCCTTCCAATCTCATCCGGAACTCCTGCTCACGGGTATGCAGAAAAACAGGATGAGTGTGAGGATCAACAAAACCGGGTGTGATAATTCTTCCCTGGGCATCAAGGACCCTCTCCGAATCATAACAAGCAAGAATATCATTTTCTGTTCCGATCTTGATTATACGGCCGTTCTGAATTGCCATTGCTCCATTTGGCACAATGCTTAAATCATTCATTCGGGAACCATATCTTATAGTTCCCGAAAGAGTTATAATTTCCCTTGAGTTTTTTACTATTAGATCTACTTTTTCACGCATAACGCCATTTGGGTTGCATTGTTATAGCTTGCAAGGATCAGGATGAAAACATGCGATAGTATTCATATAGTTATGATATCAGACCATCTCTGCGGAGAACCGCATCTGTGTCCGGTTTCCTTCCTCTGAAGGCAATAAACAGATCCATCGGATGGAACGAATTCCCTCTGGCAAGGATATTTTTCCTAAAGCTATCTGCCACATCTTTATCAAAAATCCCCTTCTCCAAGAAAAGAGACCAGGCATCTGCCTCCAGGGCCTCAGCCCATTTATAGGAATAGTAGCCGGCAGAATATCCCCCCGCAAAAATATGGGCGAACGCGCAGGATATGTTAGTATCTGGCAGAGATGGCATAAGCCGATACCGTTCCACGATCTTTTTTTCAAACTCATTTACTTCTTCATCAAAGGGGGAAGTGAAAGTATGCCAGGCAAAATCAAGCATGCCATAGCGCAACTGGTTTATATTGGCAATCCCGGCATGGAAGTTCTTGGCAGCCAGCAGCTTGTTCAGATAATCCTCGGGTAGTGGTTCTCCTGTTTGATAATGCTTGGCAACAAAGGCCAGAGCATCCTTTTCCATTAACCAATTCTCCATGATCTGAGAGGGTAACTCGACAAAATCCCAAAGCACAGAGGGACTGGCGAGTGACTTAAAATAACAATCGGATAAAAGCCCATGGAGCGCATGTCCAAACTCATGAAACAGGGTTCTGACCTCATCAATACGAAGCAGGGAAGGTTGATCCGGTGTGGATGGTGTAAACGAACTTACAATGGCTACGAAAGGTCGGCGCAGTTCATCAGAATACATCCCTTGCTTCTGATACGTAGTCATCCATGCGCCACCCCTTTTGGTTTCACGGGGGAAGAGATCGAGATATAACAACCCTAAGTATAGACCCTTATTGTCATAAACCTCCCATGTTCTGATATCTTTATGATAGACAGGAACATCCGTGACTTCTTTCAAGGATATGTCATAGATTTTATTGGCAATTACAAATAGACCTTCGATAACCTCTTCAACTTTGAACCAGGGTCTTAGCATCTCAGGATCAAAATCATACTTTTCCTGCTTGAGTTTATTTGCGTAATACGGATAGTCCCAAGGCATTAACTTGTCTATATTATCAAGTTTTCTGGCAAAGGCCGCGACTTCATCAATCTCATTCAGAGCTGCAGGATAGGCTATATCATAGATCCTGTTCAAAAAATCGAAAGCAGTAATAACGGACTCTGCCATTCGATCTTTCAGGACATACTCTGCATGTGTGTCATATCCGAGCAGTTTTGCGCGTTGAGTTCTCAGGTTAACGATTTGCTTGATTATTTCCTGATTGTCGAATTGGTCTTTAAAAGCTCTGGCAGCATAAGCAGTTTGAACAGTTTCTCGTGCCTTCCTGTTCTCGCAATAAGTAAGAAGAGGCATAAAACTTGATGGCTGCAAAGAGAATAGCCAACCGCCATCCTTCCCTTTTTGCTTTGCATAATATGCTGCTGCAGACAAAGTGCTCTCCGGGATGCCTTTAACTTCCTTGGCAGAAGTGAGGTGAAGTTCAAAAGCATTGGTGGCGTTTAGCAAATTATCGGCAAATTTGGGACTGAGTTTTGCCAATTCCATGTTGATCTCAGTCAACTTTATTTTATCATTATTCTTGAGCAAAGCCCCGTTGCGAATGAATGAATCATATTCTCTTTTGATGAGGCGGTAACGTTCTGCTTTAACCAGAGTCTCTCGTTTCGTTAGGTTTTTGGGTAATGTGGGAGCTTTTTTCCCTTTCACTTCATTGTCATAGATCTGTTTTACACGGTTAAAAAGAGCTTCATCGGTCATGACCTTTGAGCCGAACTCAGCCAGCATTGGCGATATTTGTTGAGCCAAAGCTTTAAACTCAGTGTCTGATTCTGCAGATAACAGGTTGAAATATATCCCGCTTACCCGTTCCAGAAGTTCACTTCCGTGTTCCAAGGCAAGCATCGTGTTTTCAAAAGTGGCTGGATCAGGATTTGATCTAACCTTCTTAAAGGTCTTTTTTGCAAGATCTAATGCCTTCTCAATGGCAGGCATGAAGTGCTCTGTTTTGAACTTATCAAATGGGATGGCACCCAAGCGATGTTGGAATTTCTTCACTAAAAGTGGATTTTTCATATATCATCCTTATTATCAGATAGTTAGCATCTTGCGTCATTATTTATTACATGAACTTTCAGTCAATTGATTTATTGGTATCACTTGTTCGATTTCGGGTCGCGTACACATCGAAAAAAACCATTCAATGCTTGAACCGAACAAACTCATTGAATAGAAAATCAGAACATTCTCATCAGATATTTAAGGTAAAAAATCGTGATATAGATATTAAAGTAGTTTCAGAAGGATTTTTCTACTGGTTCCTGATTAGTTTTACCAAACTGTAAAAACGAACATGGATTTGGTTTATTTGATGGTTGCCAGTATGCGCTGCACATGCTCCTGCCAGGAGAATGCCCGAATACGGAGCTTGCCATCGGCAATCATCCTGTTGGTAAGTTTTTCATTGGCAATGACATCTTTTATTCTGGAGGCAATATCAGCTGGCAGTTCCGGATCGAAGGTCAGAACCGCTTCACCACCAATCTCAGGTAAAGAAGATCGATTTGAGCAGATCACTGGAACTCCACAATACATGGCCTCGAGGATAGGGATGCCAAACCCCTCATAAAAGGAGGGGAAGACATATAATGAGGCATAATGGTATAATGATGCAAGGTCTTCATTGGGCACAAAACCCAGGAAGCGGATTCGTTCCCGTTGGGTCGATTTGATGGCGTATGAATGTACCTGATCGCTTCCATTCCAATCGCTTCCCGCCAGCACCAGATCATAAGAATTGGATAAACTTGCTGGCAAAATCTCGAAGGCTTTGATCAGGTTCAGATGGTTTTTCCCGGGATGCTCGATGCGAGAAATGTATAAGAGATAGGGACGGGTAAGCTTATATTTCTCCCTGATGTCTGCTTCGGGATGATATCTATCGAGTTTTGCAGGATCGAAAGCATTGTAATTGACCTTGATTCGCTGTGGGTCCATAAAGTAGTAGCGGATTAGATCATTCTTGGTATTTTCACTGATGGCAAAGATATGTTTTATCTTCTTGAGATAGTGCGGAATAACGTGCCGGATATAATACATCCTCAAGGCATCATATTTTCCGGGAATGTGGAATTGGGATAGATCATGAAAGGTTACGACCGTTTGTTTGGGAGCACGAAAAAAGAGCCGACGGTTACCTGCGGGCAGAAAAACAAGATCGTAGGACGAAAGTTTGTAACAAAGGGGAATGATGAAAAGATGCCAGAACATGGATAAAACCGGACGTTTTAGCCAGCGTTGGAGTGGAAGAAAGGACAGATTACTATGCTGGATGGGGAAAACATCCAGATCATCCTGATCGATAAGAACATCTACATGATGTGCTTTCAGCATCTCCTTGAGAGTGGAAAGCATATATTCTGAGATTCCAGATTTTCCACCATCAAAGGCAATACAACTAAAGAAAATGCGCATGATTTATCGGCCAGTTCTGCCCCGGTAAGCATAATAACGTTGTAAAAACCTATTAAGTGGAGCAATAGGCAGCCAAAGAAACTCCTTCTGTTCAATGAGATAGAAAGTATCCCGAAGCGTTTCGGCAAAAACAGGAAGCATGACGCTTCTCAACAGGGAGAAATCTCGCTTCTGTTGATCTGGATTTTGAAGATAAAAGTCTTGATAAATAACGCTTTCGGCTTTTCCTTCTCCATAAAAGCGCTTAGAAAGTCCCGCTAAATTATAATTATGAGAGTGCTCCACTCTGGCAGATCGAACATACTGGATATCATATCCATTTGTCCGCATTCTCCAGGACCATTCGATGTCCTCGGAGTATTGAATGTTCTCCAGGAAGGGATATTGTAAAATCAAATCCCGCCTCACAGCTGAACTTGCCAAGGAAAAGAAATGACGCCAGGTATTGTGGATTGAACCGTCGCCAAAGGCACGCTCATAATCCTTACGGACAAGTGGATGAGCATTGGGACGGGCGATCTGGTTAGCAAAAACTGCTGCCAGAGCCATGTTTCCGGTTTCGAGGGGTTGAACAAGATTGTCTAGCCAGGATCTGTCCTGGGGGATGCAATCAGCATTGTTGAAGACAATAATATCACCCCTGGTATGACGGATAGCTTCATTCAAAACCTTTCCAGGGATATAGTCCTCAGGCTCTATGCGATACAGTACTTCTGGTTTAAAATCAAGCAGGCTTTCATAGCTACCATCCGTTGAGCCAGAGTCCACAGCTATTACTTCAAAGTCCTGTCGGTTCTGGAGTTTTAGCATGCGGAGGGTGTGTTTAATCCAGGGCATCTCGTTTTTGGCTCGGATTATAATGCTGATCATAGATTTATCTCGACCGTGGTTTCATTCAGGTGTTCATAGCGATTACGAACAAAGCTGTGGGTAAGAGAAAGGATGATATTGATACCCTTGCCACTGGTGTCATGCAGAACTTGGTCAAAGTCATATGGTTTATCAATGTTGATGTCCCCGGTTTCCGGATCCCAATGGATACCCTTGTCCCAGAAACGGATGCTAAGTACTCCATTTTGGATAATGAACTCAATGACTATGATGGAGTCCTCACTATAATTATATCCATATTTTATTATATTATTCAAAAATTCGTCCACGATCAATTCTGCTTGGGAGGATATCTTTTTATCACCAGTCCATTCCAGGATCATGTTTTCTACCTGTTGAGCGGTCTTGCCAACCTCCTTAAGGGCTGCTCTCAGCACAGTCATGAAACTGCGGGTATCACGAGTTTGTTTGAGTCCCTGTCCGCTCGGAAGATGTTTATAACTTTGGACTTGGAATGAAAAGAGGGTAAAATCATCAGATGAAATCTCATAACCGTTTTTGAGTAAATGATCCTTGATCTTGTATGACAAGCTGATACAACTGTCGATGGGGATGTGTTCATTGAGGACACGGATTAGTCCATCGAGGCCGAACTGTTTGTCCTGTTTGTTGTTGCATTCGTAAATACCATCTGTGTAAAGCAGGTAGATCTGATCTGGTGAGAGTGTTATATGATCAATCTCATCATCCTCATACTTGGTTTTTGGAAGCCATCCCAAAGGTACTGAACCCTTGTTGTCATAGACCTTGGCTTTTTTGGTCTTGGTATCGGCTATGATCAATGGAGGATGGCCGGCATTCAGAAAACGGAACTCATTGAGTTCCAGATCGATAACTCCCATCAGAAGCGTCATATAGTTATTGTTGGTAAAGAGCTCATAAAACAGACGTTCATTTAGTTTCGTAAAGAGCTGAGCAAGAGTTGCGGTGTCCTTTTCGGCCTCTATCATCAATTTGATGATGGATTTTACTGCTGTCATGAGCAAAGCAGCTTGAACTCCATGGCCGGAAATATCCCCAATATATACTACATATCGTGTATCGTCCAGCTTGATGCGTTCGAAAAGGTCGCCTCCCACCAATTCCGAGGCCTGATAATTTGAAGAGAAGACAATATTTGAGTCGATGTAGATCCACTTGGGCAGCATGGTCTCCTGAATGTTAGCAGCAATTCGGAGGTCTTTTCTGAGATCGTCCAGAAGGCGCAGGTTCTTTTTTTCGGTGCGCTTGAGTGTGATGGTTTTGTCCACTCTGGCCAGAAGTTCAAGTTTTGAGACGGGCTTTTTGATGTAGTCGCTGGAGCCGGATTCAAAACCCTTGTTCACAGACTCATCGTCCTGATTGGCAGTAACCAGAATGACCGGTAGGTCTGGATTGATCCTTTGCATGATTGTGCAGGTCTGATATCCATCCAGGCCCTTGCCCATCTGGACATCGAGCAGAACGAGGTCAAACACATCCTGTTTGATAAGATCAATTGCATCCTCACCACTGTGGCAGGACTTGGTCTCGTAATTATTCTTGTGCAGAATGTTGCAGATAATGCGAATGATCACATCATCATCGTCAACGACCAGGATCTTGGCTTCAGGATTTGCCGGCATCAGTTTGGTTTCCTTTTAGACGGTGGCGAAGCTGAGCAGTGGATTCTCTCAGGTAAAGAGGCTCAAGCTCTGCCAGTTGTTTGAAGTCATACTTCATGACCTGAGGATAGAGAGCAAAGAGATCAAACAGGGCGGCTGCATAAGGTGTACCTTGATGTCCGAGTGTTATTTGGAAGGATTTACCGTTCTGTTTGAAAAGCTTGCTTATTATCATGGCAGCACTGCCCGTGATGAATACATCAGTATTTATAATATTCAAGAGATCTTCCGGTTTTTGGGTTTGAGGTGGAATAATCTCTTGCAGGTCTTGGGTGTAGAGGGCAATATAGACCTCGCTCATCTTGGCATCGAGCACTACCAGGATGTCACGGCCACAATTATAAAGATTGACAGCACTGAGTTGAAGTGAGTTATATGTTAGCAGTGGTACCTTAAGAGCATAGGCAATACCTTTGGCAGTAGCAAGTCCGATCCTGAGGCCAGTAAATGAGCCCGGTCCACTGCATAAGAGGATGGCAGTAATATCTTCTGGTTTGCAAGATAGTATCTTTAAGGCCCGGTCAATCTCCGGCATCAGGGACTCGGAATGGGTAATCTTGACATCAAACCAGGCAGAGTATTGAAGTTCGTCCTGCCGGCTAATGGCGATCGAACCATGGTTGTGGGTCGTATCAACTGCCAGTATCATATAGCTCTGCTCTGCGGGTGTCTGTCGTTATAGTTATGTGATTTAATCAGTTGTCCTTGCTTATCCACTCGTCATACATTTTTTCGAAATGCAGTTTGTGACCGGCTTCTTCGGAAGCGAGTTTACGGAAGAGAATCTGGATCTCGGAATCGGGGAACTTGTTGCTCATTTCGGTGTAGAGTTTGACTGCAGCTTCCTCTCTCTTCATGGCTTTGATCAGGACATTTTGATAGCTCAGATCAAGCTGATCGGCATCAACAGTCAAATACTCACTGATCTTTAGGTTGGGCACTTGTTTAATCTCTGCTTCGGAGACACCTTTCTTCCGGACACTTTCGATGACGACAATATGCCCCATCTCCATAGCTTCCAGTTCTTTGAGCATCTGCTTCTGATCCTGGAACTTGACATTTTCCTGCAGATCACGGTAAAATAGCACTGCCTCTTCTTCTCTGTGTACAGCAAAATCGAGGATTTCGTTGAATTCTGTGATAGTCATTTTCTTTCCTTATCAAAAATGTGGAGGACGGGTAAGCCCGTCCTCCTGTATTGTATTAGTCGATCGGTTCGAACATGTCCTTTCCGACGCCACATTCTGGACAAACAAAGTCCTCAGGCAGGTCTTCAAAGGCAATTCCGTTGTTATCGGCAGGATCATAGATCCAGCCACATGCCATGCATTGGTATTTTTGCATTGGATCCTCCATCTTAGTATGTTTCGCAATGAACTTCAAAATATGACTGGGGATGCAGACAGCAGGGGCAGGTGGCTGGAGCGCTTGTACCTTCGTGGATATATCCACAATTCAGACATTTCCAGAAGACCTTGTCCCCCTTGGTAAATACGAACTGGTTTTTCACGTTGTCGTAGAGTTTACGGAAGCGCTGCTCATGAGCTTTTTCAACCTTGGCAACCAAGCGCCAGGTTAGAGCAATCTCTTTAAAACCCTCTTCTTCAGCAATTTCAGCAAACATGGGATAGAGCTCTGTCCACTCTTCCTTCTCTCCATTGGTTGCATAAATCAGGTTGTTCAGTGTGCTTTCAGGTGACCAACCAACCGGATAAGAGGCCATAATGTTCACGACCTGGCCTTCCAGACCGCCATTTACAAGGTGTTTGAAGAATAGCTTGGCATGCTCTTTTTCGTTATCGGCTGTCTCAGTGAAGATGTTGCAAATCTGCTCTAAGCCCTCTTTTTTCGCTGTTTTGGCTGCATATAGATAGCGCATCCGGGCTTGAGACTCTCCAGCGAATGATTTCATCAGGTTTTCTGCGGTTCTTGTTTCTTTAAATGACATACTCATGTTCTCCTAATTATTACGTATTTTTCCACAGCCCGTGTAGATTGCAATATTCACGGACATATAGGACATCTTTCATGGGAACCGGGAATATCGCTTCAGGAGCGTCTCCCGGATCAAGTTCATAGCGCAATACCATCTTTTCTGTGATCACTTCGATAAAGACAATATAGTGTTTTTCCTCCATGGGATGAGGAACTGAGCCAACTGTAACCTTTACTTTTTCTCCGAGATCTTCGATTTGGGGAACATGCTTTTCCCGGGCTGCATCAACGGAATTCTCCACCAACAGCTTCATGGGTTGGCCACAGCAAACTAAGGCATCTGCTCCATCATAAAGCACTTCGACAACGTTGCCACAAATTGGGCAGTGGTATAACTGGCGTAGAGCAATCATCTTTCCTCCTAATGATTTTTTCCATAGTGCAAGGATAAAACATACATGGTGATTTGTCAATAGAAATTATTCGGGTTGCTATCCAAATATTTTCC
>Ga0209835_1000689_pt1 | contig 21059 bp, 21 predicted proteins | sample LakKivwa52mmetaG_FD_184138 | JGI IMG/M metagenome (GOLD analysis project Ga0209835, IMG submission 184138) | Anoxic lake water microbial communities from Lake Kivu, Rwanda to study Microbial Dark Matter (Phase II) - Lake Kivu water 52m metaG... | ecosystem: Environmental > Aquatic > Freshwater >...
CCTCCCCGAGCAGCACCGCATTGTCGCCAAAATAGAAGAGCTGTTCAGCAGTTTGGATAAAGGCATCGAAAGCCTCAAGACTGCCCAGCAACAACTCAAAATCTATCGCCAGGCAGTCCTGAAATGGGCCTTTGAAGGGAGGCTAACAAATAAGAATGTGGTGGATGGGGAATTGCCAGAAGCATGGAAATTAATGAAGTTCCGGGAAATTGTTAAAACAATTGATGGAGATAGAGGGAAGAACTATCCAAAGAAAAATGAATTCCTTCAAAAAGGCCATTGCCTGTTCCTTTCAACCAAAAATGTAAGAGAAGGCGGTTTCGTTTTTAAAGACAATATTTTCATATCGAAAGAAAAGGATGAAATACTTAGGGGCGGAAAATTGGACCACAGTGATGTCGTAATAACAACGAGAGGAACACTCGGAAACGTTGCCTTATATGACGAAAAGGTACCTTATAGACATATCAGAATAAATTCAGGCATGTTGATTCTTAGAATAACAAATGCAAGTGTAAACAATCATTATTTAATGAAGTTTATTACTTCCCCAGTGTTCGTTTCGCAGCTAAAGAAAAAGCAAAGTGGGACGGCACAACCACAAATACCGGCAAATGTCCTAAGAGATATTGAAATCCCTCTTGCCCCCCTCCCCGAACAATACGCCATAATCGCTGAGGTCGAATCGCGCCTGTCGGTCTGCGACAAAATTGAAGAGAGCATTGAGCAGAGCCTCGAACAGGCAGAGTCTTTGCGGCAAAGCATTTTGAAGAAAGCATTTGAGGGGAAACTCGTCCCCCAAAACTCATCGGATGAACCAGCATCAAAATTACTAGAACGCATCAAAGCGGAAAAAGAAAACCTTAATTCATCTAAGATAACAACTAGTTAAAAAAGGTGACAATATGAGTAAAATATCTTCGATACCTGTCCCATTTTCAAAGCTTAAAAGAAATTTTGAAGATTGCATCTATGCTATACCACAATTACAAAGGAATTATGTATGGGATAAGAAAAGGGTTTGTATGTTATTTGACAGTATTTATAATCATTATCCTATCGGGGTGTCGTTAATATGGAAAGCAAAAAGCAATAAAATTGCCGAGCTGAGACCGAACAACAAAACAATATTGCCACCATTTCATATTAATCGTTCAACAATAGATTTTATTATTGACGGGCAGCAACGTCTAACATCTATTTATGGTGTAATAGCTGGCACACATGAAGCAATAGATTTTAATTCCAAGATTGATTTTAGAAAAATATGTTTTTCATTTGAAAAGAACAAAGATCGTTTTGCTTATGTACCTAAGTATGATGTCTCCAATAATAATTACATTCCTGTGCATGACGTTATTAAAAACGGACAAGGACGATTAAAAAAAATATTTAATCTTAATAAACATAAATTGTCCGAAGTGCAGAAGCTAAAAAAGCGATTACAGGCATATAAATTTCACTTTATTTATATAGAAACTAATATTTTGGATGAAGTAAAAGAAACATTTATTAGAATAAATTCACAGGGAATGACTGTAGGCAAGGCTGACAGAATATTTGCTAGAACTACAAATATTGATTTAAGAGAATTAATTGATAGCACAAGACGTGCGCTTATGCTGAGACAATTTAACGAGATAAAACCGGAATATTTTATTTATACATTGGCTCTTTCAAAGGGGGAAAAGGAAATAGGGCAAAGAGCCCTTGATAATTTTTTGAAAAAATTTAAAAAGCACAAATCGGTAAAATCACAATTTAAAAAAGAATGGAAAAAATATCACAAAGCATTTTCCTTGACCGTGGATTTTTTGGCTGATTCATTTGGGATATCTAATTATTCTCTCCTCCCATCGGACAATATTTTCACAATACTATCTTTGTTTTTCTATATGAACAACGGCAATCCGTCGTCATCGCAGAAGAAGGAAATAAGAAAATGGTTTTGGCATACAGCATTAGGTGAACGGTATTCTGGCAGTGCTTTCAATAGGAATATTGCAAAAGATATAAATTTCTTTACAAAACTTGTTAATAAAGAAAATTATAAGTACGTGATTGATGAAAAAATAAATCCCAATGAGTTGTTAAAAAAGGAATATTCGAAAACAAATCAATCAGCAGTAACTGGGTTTTATCTTTTTCTAAGAGCAAATAAACCAAAGTACCTTGATATGGGTTATCCAATGATTCTTGATAATGCTTTGGCATTAAGCAATCGTAAGGATAAACATCACATTTTTCCTAAGGCATTACTTAGTAGGCGAGGAATAAAATCGAAATGGAATAACTCGCTTTTAAATATCTGTTTTCTAGCTGCGAATGAAAATCAAACTATCAGTGATGATAAGCCACGTAATTATTTGGGTGAGTATCGGCGAAAAAAATACTTTAAAAAAGTAATGCGAAGTCATCTAATTCCAACTGGGTCAGAATCTGGTGTGTGGGAAGACAATTTAAGGAATGGTTTTAAATTGTTTTTGAATCAAAGAGCAAACAGGATTTTAAATTCTATGACAAAATTAACTGAAGTGAAAAAGAAAAAATTATTTGAGCGATTAGAGGAAATCAAAAGAGTATGACTCCCGAAACCGACAATACATCAGGCATTATCAGTAAGGTGTGGAGCTTCTGCAATACTCTGCGCGATGACGGCGTGGGTTATGGCGATTATCTGGAACAGCTCACCTATCTGCTCTTCTTGAAGATGGTAAATAAATTCAGCCATAGGAAATAGATGCTAGATAATTATTTGTCAGTATGGAGGATGCAGCCTTCATTGCAAGATAAACTTTAGTTAAACTTTAGATAAACTTTAGTTAAAGATGAAGACGACCGGCGGGGATAGGTTGCTGTAAAATTTGAAGATTATATCGATCCCATGATTTATCGGTTGGGAAAATATGAGCATATTAAACAGGAGCAAAATATCTTGAGCAACGAACCCAGCAATACATCAGGCATCATTAGTAAGGTGTGGAGCTTCTGCAATACCCTGCGCGACGACGGCGTGGGCTATGGCGATTATCTGGAACAGCTCACCTATTTGCTCTTTTTAAAAATGGCGGATGAGTTCAGCAAGCCGCCTCATAATCGGAAACTGCCCATTCCAAGAGAATACAAATGGGAAAGTCTCACCGAAAAGAGCGGTGCGGCCTTGGAATCACATTACACGACACTGCTCCGCGAGCTGTCGCATTCCAAAGGTATTTTGGGTCAGATATTTATTAAGAGCCAAAATAAGATTCAAGACCCGGCCAAGCTCTTCAAACTGATTGATATGATCGACAGAGAGCAGTGGACCATTATGGGGACAGATGTCAAAGGGAAGATTTATGAAGGTCTGTTAGAGAAAAACGCAGAGGATACCAAAAGTGGCGCCGGGCAGTATTTTACGCCGCGCCCCTTGATTAAAGCCATGGTTGCCTGTGTGCAGCCGCAGCCGATGAAATCCATTGCCGACCCTGCCTGCGGCACTGGCGGTTTTTTCCTGGCGGCTTACGATTACATTTCCGATTCTAAAAACTTCACGCTGACCAAAGAGCAAAAAGAGTTTTTGAAAAACAAAACATTTTACGGCAACGAAATCGTAGCAGGTGCGCGCAGGCTGGCGCTCATGAATATGTTCCTGCACAACATAGGAGATATTGATTCAGAGACATTCATCCTGCCTACCGATTCACTTGTGGCCGATACGGGTTTACGGGTGGATTATGTGCTCACCAATCCGCCCTTCGGGAAGAAAAGCAGCATGACCTTCACCAATGAAGAAGGCGAACAGGAGAAAGAAGACCTTACCTACAACCGGCAGGATTTCTGGGCGACGACGAGCAATAAACAACTCAACTTTGTCCAGCACATCCGCACAATGCTCAAAACCAGCGGCAAAGCGGCGGTTGTTTTACCAGATAATGTTTTGTTTGAAGGCGGGGCAGGCGAGACTGTCCGGAAAAAACTGTTGGAAACAACCGACCTGCATACGATCTTGCGACTGCCGACCGGCATATTCTACGCACAGGGTGTCAAAGCCAACGTCATATTTTTCGATAATAAACCGGCCAGCAAAGATCCGTGGACGCAAGAGGTCTGGATATACGATTACCGGACCAACATCCGTCATACTCTGAAAAAATCACCGTTGAAGTTTGAAGACCTCAAGGAATTCATTGCTTGTTACAACCCCACCAACAGGCATAAACGCAAAGAAACCTGGCACCAGGAAAAGAATCCAGAAGGTCGCTGGCGCAGATTCACTTACGATGAAATTGTAAACCGCGACAAGACCAGTCTCGATATTACCTGGCTAAAAGATAAAAGCCTTGCCGACCTCGATAATCTACCCGACCCGGATGTGTTGGCCAATGATATCATTCAAAATCTCGAAGCAGGAATAGAAAGCTTCAAAGAGATCATGGTAACCATAAACGGGAAATAGGAATACAAACAGGGGAATTATCCTTCCATTACAAATACTTGTGGAGATCAGGATAGACAGATAGCACAGGTAGCACAGGTGAAGGGTATAGGCTGAAAATTGAATAATATTTCAATTAAAGCTTGCTTTTTGCACAAAATGTGCGATAATCATCCTAAAAATATAACGAAAGAGGGAGAACGTTATGTTTATCGAATTTAACGTTACAAACTATCGCTCTATCCGAGATACCCAAACGATTAGTATGGCGGCCAGCAAATACTACAATGAGTTGGATGAAATGAACTGTTTTGATAGTGGTATTGGCTTGCCGAAGATGCTCCGTTCAGCGGTCATCTATGGCCCGAATGCGGCAGGCAAAAGTAATTTGTTTCGCGCACTGCATTTTATGCAGAGTTTTGTCCTGGAATCGCATTCCCTGCAGGAAGGACAGATAATCAAAACCGTCCCCTTTGCACTCAACAAGCGTTCGCAAACCGAGCCGAGTGAGTTCGAGATTTTCTTTTTACAGGATAACGTACGTTATCAATACGGTTTTGCGGCAAACAGGATGCGTGTCACCAAAGAATGGCTGCTGGCTTTCCCGGAGGGTAAGGCGCAACGCTGGTATGAACGGGAATACGACGCCACTGCGGACAAAGACAAATGGTATTTTGGGAGCAAATTCAGCGGACGCCGCCAGCTTTGGCTGGAGGCGACCAGAAAGAACGCACTCTTTCTCTCAACAGCCATTCAACTTAATAACGAGCAGTTAAAACCAGTCTTCAGCTGGTTTCAGAATAAGTTTGTTACTATCTTACCGGGTACTTCAATCAATCTTAAGTTTTCGATTGATCAGTGTGCGTCCGAAGAAGGCATACTGCGCATCATGGAGTTCATGAATTCAGCGGACATTAGCATCTCGGGGATTGAGGTCAAAAAGATTCCAATCCCGCCCATGAAGTCTGAAATGCTTCCTCCTGATATGCCGCAACCGATCAAGGAGAAGTTTATACTCGAAATGCAGGGGAAAGAATTATCTGATATTCAATTCCTCCACAAGACGGACACCGGTGAATCAGTGCCTTTCCGCTTCTCCGATGAATCTGACGGGACTAAAAGGCTGTTTGCATTTGCTGGTCCCTGGCTTGATGTGCTGGCAAATGGTCGCATCCTTTTCGTCGATGAATTGGGCACGAGTTTGCATCCGCTTATGGTACGGTTCCTACTTGGACTTATCCAGAACCCGGAGATTAACCGGTATAATGCCCAGTTGATCTTTACTACCCACGACACCTCTGTTCTTGATACCGATATCTTACGTCGCGACCAGATCTGGTTTGTGGAAAAAAATAGCGAACAGGCCAGCAAGCTCTATCCACTGAGCGACTTTAAACCCAGGCAAGGGGAGGCGTTAGAGAAAGGCTATTTGAAAGGGCGCTATGGCGCTTTACCGTTTATTGGTGAATTGAGGTTCTGATGGGAAAAGATAATCTATTCCACATGAAGAAAGCCCGTAAGGCAGAGTCGCATCGGCGAGAAAAAGCGAGACGTGCTCCATATGAACGGATACTGGTTGTTTGTGAAGGTAAAAAAACAGAGCCAAACTACTTCAAGGATTTGCGTAAAGCGTTTGGTCTTAATCCCATGAATGTGGTCATCGCGGACAAAAAGCATGGGCTTGACCCGATGAGCCTTGTGGAATATGCGCTTGATGAGTATAAGAAAGAATCTGACTACAACCATGTTTACTGTGTTTTTGATCGTGACAAACACCTAACTTACGATGCCGCCCTTGATAAGATATGTGCTTTCCGTATGAGACGGGGAGCCATTCTACACCCGATTACTTCAATTCCTTGTTTTGAGTTATGGTTGCTTCTTCATTTCACTTATACTACCCGATCATTTTGTGCAGCATATGGTGATTCCAATTGCGCATTGCTCATTTCTGACCTGAAACAATATATTCCTGCTTACGAAAAAGGGGCAGAAAATATTTTTATTGGCGATGAACGCTTAGATATCGCTATAAATAATGCGAAACGGCTCGAAGAATTCCACCTGACCAGTGGGACGGATAACCCATCTACAAAGATCCCTCTGCTTGTGGAACACCTAAGATGCTTGAAAAAATAAAATGGGGAAACCTCTGGGGGCAGGCACCGGTAATTTAGTAATGGTATTTTATGGCTCGAAAAGATGAGTCAATACTGAATCTGCTTGTTGAATGCCCATGCTGGGTAAGTGTTGTAGTTTCTGGCATTGCCTTTTTATTCTTAAGATTTATATTGCCCTCGATTGATTTTCAAGGCATGGCGGCAAACGCTTTTGCCAAAGGACTCTCCAGTGTGGCTCCATTTGTTGCCCTTGTTCTTTTGCTTCCTGCTCCCATTGCCGCTTTTAATTCATGGCTGAAGAAAAAACGTCCAAATGGTAAATAAAGATTCTGTGTCATTCATAAAATGTTGCTCCATTCGAATGCACTTTGCTGAATTCGGATTATAATAGTACCCTAAGATAGGAATAACGAATGGATGGTAGGGAAGATAAGGAAATCTTGGATCAGCTCCAACAGGCACTACCAGGGGTACGAAAGTGGATCGATCACTACGTGGAGGCACACGCTCACTTGGCATCTCCTGTTGCAGAACTTGGCTTCGGCAGACTATCGCAGTACTTCGATCAAAGCCGTCTTAAGACTAGCAAAGCTGTAAAGGTAGATCGTGTGCAGGTTCCCCCACTGAGCAAAATGGGATTGCCATACTTCACAGATTTCGAAGAGACTCCTTTCGCGGGCATTACTTACATGGACACCTTCTTCCTTGCACCTCCAGTGCAGGACTGTGAATCCACCCACTTCCACGAGCTTATCCACGTTATTCAATGGGACATATTGAGCCCTGACTCGTTTCTTATGGTCTATGCCGTAGGACTCTTGGCACATGGATATGAGAACTCGTCTTTGGAGAGAATGGCTTACGAACTTCAAAGGGCGTTCGAGGCCGGCCGCTCGATCCCGCAACTGGAGTTGCAAGTCCGGGAAGAAACAACGCTTGTGGCAAAAGCCTTGAGCTAACAATTGGATTGACACGAAAAAAACCTCGGGAACCTCAGGTAAAAATAAGAGGGATGAGGGTCAGGTCTCAACCTTCAACAGGTTGGGCGGCTCAGATAGAGGCTCAGGGAAGCACAATTTAAGGTGCTTCCATTTTTCAGTCAACCTCTTACATCTCTTAGATGCAGGGCATTGCTAATTCGATATTGAATTTTCAGGATTAATTATCAGAAAATCATTGGAATTATAGAATCTTTTAGTGTATGATGAGAAAAAATAGGTTGAGGTGATAAGGATGAAGCCAGCAAGGAAGTTAGTTGATCCTGAAGATTATATTCTTTCTGTCCTTTCTCCTGAGGATAGGTTAGACGCAGCCCTTAAAATAGCCAAAGAAGCATTTAAAGGAACAAAGCTGGCGATGAGGGATATTGATAGTGCTGTTAAATCGGTAAGGAGAAAGGCTTACGAAGGGAAGAGATAAAATAGTCATTGATACAGGAGTGCTTGTCTCTGCTTTTGTCTTTGGAGGAGTCCCTGAAAAAGCGATAAAGAAGGCATTTGCAGAAGCGGATATATATGTTTCCCCATCCATTCTGAAAGAATATCGTGAAGTTTCTTTAATCCTCGAAGATGAGAAAAAACTTACTCAAGCTCAATTAGAGGCATTGATTTCTGGGTTAGCTGCCTTTGTGACAAGAACAACTGTTGTTTATCCTCGAAAGAGGATGCCCCTCTGTAGAGATCCGGGAGACGACATGCTCCTCGAATGCTGTTTTGAATCGAAAGCAGACATTTTGATTAGTAGCGATAGGGATCTCCTTGATATTGAAGCCCTTCCGTTTCCTCTTAAGATATTGAACCCGAGAAAATTCTTAGAGCAGAGATTAAAATAGCTTTTAATAGAGGGAGGGAAATGAGGGACACTTCCCAATTTTTCTAAGTGCTGACCAAATGCTTTGTCACGACAAACTTCATAATCTTACTCAAAACAAGGCAGTCACTTCTGACTAAATTATTTAGCCAAGAACTCCTGGGCCGTTGACTGAATTATTCAGTCAAGTTGTTCAAAGGACGTAATGTGGCATCTGGTGTCCTCCATAAAAAGTGGCCCCTTCCAAATGAGGATTGCGGAATTCGGAATGCGGATTGCGGATATGACGAAGAACGGATGAAAACCTTTTCCTCCCCTGACTGAATTTTTCAGTCAAGTTTTGCAGTGAAAGACGAATGGAAATTTATGGCTCGAAAAGATGAGTCAATACTGAATCTGCTTGTTGAATGCCCATGGTGGGTAAGTGTTGTAGTTTCTGGCATTGCCTTTTTATTCTTAAGATTTATATTGCCCTCGATTGATTTTCAAGGCATGGCGGCAAACGCTTTTGCCAAAGGACTCTCCAGTGTGGCTCCATTTGTTGCTCTTGTTCTTTTGCTTCCTGCTCCCATTGCCGCTTTTAATTCATGGCTGAAGAAAAAACGTCCAAAGGGTAAATAAAGATTCTGTGTCATTCATAAAATGTTGCTCCATTCGAATGCACTTTGCTGAATTCGGATTATAATAGTACCCTAAGATAGGAATAACGAATGGATGGTAGGGAAGTAGGGAAGGGGTGCACGACAAATTTATGGGTAAATATTCAAGCAGGGATTCGATTCTCCCAGAAATCTTCCCAGCGATTGCTGAGAATGCAACAGCGTAGGTTTATAAAATTGTTTGCTCTCCTCACGGTCCAGTGCATCCCAGATTGCTTAAGCGGTAGCCTCAGGGCTGCAATAATGCATTTTTTGTGCATACCATGCCCTTCCCTGTTTTCTTTGGAGTTTAAAAAAGGACCCTTTTCAAGATAAGGTACCTTCGCCTGTCAAATGCCAAGGGCAGCCCCTGAATGCTTATTGGCGGGTAAAATGGGAATTGAAAAAGGTTCTCTTATTTCCGATCGGGGATGAGAAGAGGGAATGGATACTTTCTAAAAATCCAAAAAGACTGATCGGATTGGGCACAAATAGATGCGTCCCCTTCATCTAAAACTAACTCACTTCCTATCCTTATCAATGTCAAGCACATTCTGCACGGACGTCCTTTTTTCACTTACGAAACCTTTCAAAGGTGTTCGAAAAGAGAAGTGGAAAATCGGGCCAAAATATCCCTTTTGAAACCAGCTTTTCAAGGAAATCGTGCTTTACCCTTGGTTGTCTCGGATCTGTGATTATTTCTTCTTATTGTATTTAGGCTGTGATCGGCTGATGATCCGAGCTTCTTTTTCTTTTGCTTCCTGGATGCTGTTCATTTGCTCAATACGAACTTTAGCACCAGGAATTTCACCGAGGTGCTCCATAATTCTTTCGCGGACTCGACCACGCTGAGCGACTCCCGTGTAGTTATTGTTATCATTTGGAGTGAGAATTTTGTAAACGGCTGGCTTGTCATTTCCAAGTTGTGAAATTCCTTCTTCGCTAAACTTGACAGTTTTCTGCCCCATTGTTTCCCTCCTTTAATATTGGAAGTGTCCCTGAAATTTTTACCTCCCATCATTTTTGAAGATAATTTTATAAGTCTATTTTCCCACAATATTATAGAATAACTCCCAGGCATGCTCAGCATATCGGAAAGCCACCTGCTTGGTATATTCGGGTAGGATAAACCATCCAAAATAAATGCAGGCGAATAACAAAAGCAGATTGATTATTAACCCCATCAAGATAATATTGCTGAAGTTAGAGTAGAGGTTGTAAGCCGAAACGATTACCATTAACGACGTAATTATCAGCCATAACACCCTGCCCCCGTAAAGGTTTCTGGCAAACCCGTAATCTGCATTAGCTATGGACCACAAACCATCCTTGTCATTTTGCCTAATCACCCCTTTTATTCTTTGAAAAGCTTGATCAAGAAGTTTAATAGCCCGGCCTGGATCAGCCTTTTCTTCCTCTTTACTTGGAACGGGCAAATTCAATTTATCACTGACTGCCTGCAAATATAATCCCTTCAATCTTTCTCCTAACCTGGTATCTTGCCAGGAGACCAATGTGGTTGATGGTGCCCCTCCCCAAGATGCCCATAATTTTGGTTCTATCCTCTTGCCCAATGATCTGATAACAACTGATAAAACATAGATAATGACAATTGATAAAATTCCATTTGTCACCTTTGAAAGAGCGGTATACTCAACTTGATAACAACTCCAAAGAGATATCAATACTGGAAGGGATAAAAGTAGTGCAGGTGCATATCGAGCCTTCATTTCATACGAATCAATAGGAAATTTTAGGTCCATTTCTGAAATACCTCCTACTTTGCTCTAAAGAGAGACCGGTTCTTCTCAACCTGGCATTAAACTGAAGAGAGACAAAATGAAGATTGATCAAGCCAATTTACCCTCATCTATCCCCGCACGAAATCCAGAAGGGGTCCAAATGAGCCCAACTGCAGGAGCGCCAAACCGAAGCCTTCTAATTTGGTCAAGTGAATCCTTATCGATCGAAGAAGCCTCACCTCCCTTTGGATGACTATGCCATGTGCCGACATAAGTGAGGGTCCCAGCGGATTTGTCATATATTTCTTGCACTTTCTTCTTCAGCCCTTCGACACCCAAAACAAAAGAAATCTGTGACCTTGTAGAATCTCGTGGTGCCTCAAGCACTCTGGAAATAATGAAGCAACGGTTGGATAGAGATATTCCTCCTATTAATACACCCCCCGTTTCGATCTCCCCCCATGCTTTTGCCTCCTCGGCTATCAGATTTACTGCTTCGGCTAATATCCTCACTTCCCAAAGGTTTCCGACCTTAACCCTTAGAAACGTGGTCTGATCCATTTTCAGAAGTTTCCAAGAGATACCTAACCCATTCTCATCAAGCATCCCTATCCAAAGTTCACCCTGCTGAGGTGTACCATTTTCAACTTCGAGGATTTGTCTCGCGCGTTCAGCTATTCCGCCAGCAAATAAAGAGATTCGAGCATCCGGTATGACCATTGTATGGGATCCGCACCCCAAACCAATCTCTTCGCGCCTCATTTCTTGCGAAGAAAAAGGAAATTTTGATCTCAAGCCTGGATTATCAATTTGCTCATCCCAAAATCTAATTACCAAATCATTTACGTTTGGATTCCTACCAGGGCCCTCGATCGCCATAATGCCAACTTTTCCTTGCCGATACAATGCGGTATGTACCAATCTTCCAACAAGTTTTCCATCAGGCAGCGAACCGAGCATGTCCCTAACTGCCGCTGATCCAGTCGATTCAATGACTAAACGACTATTATTTGGGAGAGGGTCCATTTTATTATCTGGATTCTTGCAGAGATTGATAATATCTTCGTTAATAGGGTCCGCCTCCAATCGAAGCAATTCGATTTCACGTGAGAGTAACAAAGCTTTTGGTTGACCTGGAAACTCGGGAATAGGTGTTAAAGCATGCCGGCCTACATTATGGGGTGAAAATGCCCCCTTATCTATAAGCTTGAAAGGTCCGTGTCCAGCCCGCGCCAGATGCATGGCTATTTTTGATCCTATACTACCACAGCCGATATGCACAATGGGGTCACTATTCTCCATTTCCTTCCCTCCTGACATGCGCTGAAGGAGTCTTCTATTGACTTTGTGGCGATGTCCCAAGGTCAATACCGGGGAATCCTCACGCATTCTAATAGCTGATTCAGGGAAAAGCGATCCTGTTTCCTCAATGTGACAATTAATCACATAGGGTATAAGTTCAAGCGGGGAATCATCTCCTATCAATGCGCACGGCCTTCGGGCGCACAAGATTATGAACAGAGGAAAATTTGAAATGTTTATCGATGCTTGTTTAAAGGCCCAACCAAAATCAAGAATTATATTGCGCAGAGCACTGAAGGAGCAATAATACTTAGCTCTTTCATAAATTTGGTGAAGATCCTGGACGCTTTCTGGCAAATAGCGATCAATTATTGCCTTGGAATCAGACCATGTCAAAATCACTAAAGATCCATACAGAGTCCCATAAGGGCCCTTTTCAACAAAAAATGAATTCCTTAGCAGTGCAGGGGTAATGTTGCAGGGCTTCTCATGATCGATCACCCATACAAAAAAAGGGGATTCCTTCCCACCTGATTCTTTCAAGAATCTGCACTGAAAAACCAGGGCGCCTTCGTCATCTGAGATAAGTGTTCTCAACCTTGAAAGATCGTATACCATCCATCCGAACGTATTATCACGACGGATGGGCTCCCAACCTTGTTTAGGATCTATCAGGTCGTTGATCGCTGCTTTACCTAACCAGTCTGAGAGTTGATTTAGAATTTCGCTTAATCCGTCGCCTTGTTGATGCAGTAACTCTTCAAGAGGACCATCATAGACACATGGCAGTACATAATCTTTTTCTTCGTGGTTGTGAATTGGATTAATGTGAGGAAGTGATTTATTAAAGTCAGATCTTAAAAGGATTGTGGGGGCATGAAAAGGATAAGTCCGAGGGAAATAAAGGGTCACAGGCTCCTGTAATCTTAACCTGGTTTCGCTTATTCCTCTTCTGTGGGCTCGGGAGGGTAAAGATACGCACATGTTGAACTTTATACGAAAACCTCCATCTGCTGAGGGGTGAGGAGGCTCTACCTTTGAACCAACCGAAGCATGGGATCGGATTACCTTCCAAGCACATTCCGCTTCTGCATGAAGTTTCACTTTGGCAGGGGGGATTAGGTCTCCGTTCTGTTTCCTATCGTCTCTCTTTTTCATCTTCCCCATGATACCTCGGCTCCTTTGTGCTCCCTATGACAACAGCAGGCCCGGTTATAGATACACTCTTTTTGGATGGCGGCTGGAAACCTTCTTTTGAGACTTTAAAAACAAGGGGTTCCGGCTTCTCTTTGTTGGGGTGTTCTCCATTACAATAGAACTTGCCGTCTACCGGCTTCAATATGGATAAATATTCCTTTTTGGCTCCCCAGCATGGTGGGTCATTCTTGTCATCCTTAATGGGTTTGCTGCTGGAAACAATAATGGCACCATCCCTACATTGAGAAAGAGCCGATCTCGCGTCTCGACTTACCTGAGGATCTTCATCCTCGCTCCAACTGTCATGAGACAGCGAGTGCCATGAACAGTGATGCGGGGTCAGCAAAAGGTCATAGTTAATGTCAGATAGTTTAAAATTTTTCCTACTCCATAAATTTTCCCAAATGTACACTTGAGCGTCTCCACCCGTGAGGAATAAACATGCATCATTTTGTCCATCGGCTTTAAAAGACATCTGGAGAATGACACTCGACTGGTTCTTCTCCAGTTTTTCTTCTTCCTCTGCATCCTCTTGGGTCGGAAGAGGACCGAGAACATGTATAGAAACCTGCCCGGTCTCCCTGCCATTTATCTTATGGAATACTTCGTCAAGTTTAACAAGGATTGATTCCAATCCTTGGGTTTTTCCATTTTCATCTTCTCCAATGATAAGGATTCGATCACCATCAGAAATAGGCATCTTTTCTTTAAAGAGCTTGACCCTCCGTCTGGCTTCTGTGTTAAAAGCCTTGGCGTCTTCACACAAGGGGTTATTCTTGCTCGCCCTTCGAAAAACCATCGGGGAAGACCACATCTCTCGAATGACGATCTTCTGCTCCTCTCCTTCAGGAGGATCGAAATCATAATCGGTCAAAGATCCAAGGTGAAAATGCTTTTTGAGACCTCTACAATGATCCTGATCCGGATGGCTCAAAAGAAAAGCATCCACGTAAGGCCGTCGTCCCTTTGCATCCTTTTCAAGTCTATTCCTTAATTCTTTTACAGCATCACAAGCAGGTTCTTCTTGGTCCTCAGAAAGGTCTCGCAAGTTAATATCGATTAATATGGTAGCGTTGTCACTAAGTTTAATGAGAGTCATGTCCCCATTATCAACGGGGAAGAATGTTACTGTTGTTGTCATTTCCTGGTCCTCCTGTCTGTGAATTTTTAGTTAACGTAATAATAATACTTGGGGGCCATTTTGTCAAGGTGTTATTTTTTTCTTTCCAATATGTTAAGATTATGGTAGAAAGATTATGACATTAATCTAAAATGGAGGGCTAAAATGGTAAAGGGCTTTGACAAAGACGTCCTGCGGAATAGAATTACAGAAACCCGGGAACGGAGAGAGATGAACCAAGCAAAACTCGCTGAAAAGACAAGCATCACGCCAGCCGCCATATCGCAAATAGAAAATGGCCTTAGGATTCCGACTATTCCAGTGCTTCAGCGCATTGCCAATGTTCTAGAAGTTTCCATCGACTATTTAACCGGAAAAACAGACGAACCTGAGTTGCGGGATATGCTCCAGCATGAAGATATTAAAGCATTCTTCCGAGGATATAGCTCGCTGACACCTGAAGATCGGAAAACCGTTTCAAAACTCGTAGACTTTCTGCAGCATAAGGGAAAATGATCTCAGAATCTGAAGCCATAAAGCTGTTGGAAGAACTGGGCATAACCAACCTGCCTATCATTCCGCAAGATATATGCGTGAAACTTTATATTCTTTATCTTGAGGAAGAATTCAAAAGCATTGATGGAGTGCTTATAATAAATCCGAGCGGGAAGGCACTTATCGGCGTGAATTCAGCAATAAAGGAGCCAGGCAGAAAGAACTTCACATGTGCACATGAAATAGGCCATTTATGCATGGATAGCCAGGACCAACGGGAATTCTATTGTTCCAGAGATCTTATTGCATCTTTTAAATCAAAAATCCATCCTTCTGAGTTGGAAGCAAATAGATTCGCTGCCGAACTTCTGATGCCGCGGTTAATATTCCAGCAGCTTGTACACATACGCGAACCCGGATGGGATACGATTAAAGAACTCGCATCTATGAGCCAAACAACCCTGACCGCCACAGCGAAGAGATTTGTGGATCTTACTGACTATGCCTGCGCCTTAATTGTTAGTGAAAAACGTATTATATCGTGGTTTCACCCTTCTAAAGAATTCCGAGCCTATATAGATCCAGGGATTGTTTCCAAGGAAACCGTCGCCCATTCTGCCTTCCGAGGTTCTACACCTCCGGAGAGCTTCGAAGTTGTAAAAGCTATCAATTGGCTGTCAGGTCGCGGAGTGAGGCCACACACCGAAATCCTTGAATGGACACTACCGATCAATTCATATGGACAAGTGCTGACGTTGCTTTTTGATGAGGAAGGAATCGCGGGCTGGCAGGAGGATGAATATTTGAATGATGAGGATGATGAAGTTGAATGGGAGCCACCGACCTTCCACAAAAGCAAGCGGAAAAAATGATTTTTTAACGAACCAAAACGGTTAGGGAAAAGGGGGGCTTCTATTTAATGGATTTTGATGTATTAATAACTGCGGTAATAAAAAAAGGACCTTCTCCTTTTTCCGAAAGTTAATCGCATACTATCAATCAGGTTTAATTTGGATGGCGAATGTCAAGTAAGAGAGTAGTAGTGCCGGGACAAATCGAGGGATTTTTGGCAGGGTGCCCATTCTGCACCGCTAGGAGAAAGGGCCCTCCAAAAGTTGGGGTACGTTTTCGCCTAATTACTGGTTACAATGCAGGTAAAGTTGGAACTGTTGTCGATGTTCCTAAACTGCCATCTGGGGAACCAATATGGCCCTATGAAATCCTGGCACAAATGGATGATGATCCTCCCCATATTCGATGTAGAATCTTATTCAAGTCAGAATTGATAGAGGTCTTGCCTTCAAATCCTCCGCCAAAGTGGGCGCCCCCTCTTTGCCTCCGCGAGGCAGGAGAATTAGATCATGTAGTCGTTGAGTTTTGTGAGAAAAGCCATACTCTTGAAAGGTCGAAGCCTAATTGGCCTGCGTTTTATGAGATTATTAGAATTGTATGGACCAAACGATTACCACTCGAACCTGGAGATTTGTGGTTGGTTCTTGAGGCGCACGGGGTTCCTAAGAAATGGAAGAAGGAGTTATCGGAATTCTACGAAAAAGGCCGAGATATTCTGATTTATTGTATAGGCAAAGGCCCTATTAAGAAAAAGAAGGTAAAGCCGCTCTCAATTTAAAAATTATTAAAAGAAAAACGGTTTCAACTAACTCGTTCTTTGGGTGGTTGGCTCAAAAAGAGAAAATGGATTGCTCAGAGAATAGCTTTCAATAGGAGAACCTCGGGGACGTTCGTGCAGAGCGTGCAACAAAAAGGTGCACTCCATAAATAAGTTGCCCCTTCCAAATGAGGATTGCGGAATTCGGAATGCGGATTGCGGAGATGACGAAGAACGGATGAAAATCTTTTCACCCCCTGACTGAATTTTTCAGTCAACTTCTTAAGACTCTACTGATTTTGGGAAACCTCTGGGGGCAGGCAATCGTAATATCGTATTGTGACTTAGGAAAAAGCCTGGGGATCATCCATAAAAGGGGGGATCCAGATTTCACCGGCGAAACCTTCCGCATCCTCAAAGGAAATAGAGGGGGTTGAATTCATGACCCTCGGCAGCGACCAAAAATTATGGGGCAGGCAACGAAAATAATGTATAGCAAAATTGTGACAATCTTTAAGAGGCATCGGATTTATTTTATAGCACCCGTGGGAGGTTTTATCTTACTGGCACTACTTGATATATTGCACTGTAGGATTAACCCATCAGATATTATTCTTACAATAACCGCGATAATTCTTGTTTTCTATACCTACGAAACTTATCGGTTAAGGAAGGCGGCGTTAGATCAAACCCGAGTTAACATAATGCCAATCTTAGCATTACTTCTCGAAAAAGATAATCAAAAAAGAGAAATCCGATGTTTCATAGAAAACTTCAGTAACTTTCCAGCTTACAATGTCGATTTTGAAGAGGCCAAATTATTGTCATACGGAGCAACAATAGAGTTAATTGTTGGAAATATAATTGTGGTCCCACCAAAAAGCAAAATCCAATTGGTAGTCTCGGTCAGTCCAAGGGAAAAAGGTCATTCTATTTTCAACAATACTCATCAATTTGTTTTTAACTTTTTTGAAAAGGGCAAAATTAGGTTTGGATTATCTGAATTGAGAACGAGCGTAATTTATGACGATGTTTTAGGAAATAGCTGGAAGACAACTTTAGGATACAATGACTGGTCCGGAGTCATAGCAGAGAAACCTGAAGCCACTGAAAAAAGACTCATTAAAATTAAAAGGAGACGGAATGAAGAAAAGGGGTCGAATCTTTAACCTTTGCGGAGTGAACAAAATTGGGGTCTTGAATAAATGAGTATTTATGGCTTTACCCGTGACGAATTTCGTTACACTCTCGATTCCAAGGATGTTTATGGTCCCGATTTCCCTGGCGAAACCTTCCGCGTCCCAAGAGAAAAGGAATAGCGTGAGTGCGGCGAAGACGAATCTGGGCAGGCACCAGTAATTTAGTAATGGAATTTTATGGCTCGAAAAGATGAGTCAATACTGAATCTGCTTGTTGAAAGAAAATAAGAGGAATGAGGGTCAGGTCTCAACATTCAACAAGTTAAGTTTTTAAACACTGATTTCTGGTGTTATCCATAAGTTGAGATATTGAGGGCAATGTTACGAGAGGCATGGGGCGCCTTTAGGGTATGAAATACCGAATCTACATTGATGAAGTGGGTAACCCTGATCTGGAAAGTTCTGATAATCCAAATCATCGATTCCTAAGTCTCACAGGGGTTATCCTTGAATTGGGTCATGTGGAGTCCATTGTCCACCCACAAATGGAGACACTAAAAGCAAAATATTTTAGGTCTCATCCTGATGAACCAGTGATATTTCATCGTAAAGAGATGGTAAATGCTAAGCCTCCTTTCGAGTGCCTGAAAGATCCAGAGATTCAGAAAAAATTCAGTTTATTTGTTCAGGAGGTAATTAGAATTCTCCAGAAAAAATGTGATCAATATGAGGGAAGGATGTTCGGAAAGAAGTTTTTATAGGTAATAAAAAAGGCCCTCTCGGGCCCGATGGCTTTCGCCATCCACCTCCGGTATCCCGGATTAACTACATTATGCCAAATGAAAGATTAAAAAGTCAAGTGAAAAATAAACAAATATAGGCTGGGGCCGAAACTGAAAAGAGGGGCTGGGGGTTGGACCAAGCTGACCCTACATCGAATTAATCATTTCTAAAAAAAATCGGTCCGTTTCTTACTTGCGCCGTTTTGGCGCGAATCAATCTATCAAAGGAGGGAGATTATGGCTACTTACGTATTGATTCATGGGGCGTGGCATGGAGGCTGGTGCTGGGACAAGGTGGTTCACCTTCTTAAGGGAAAGGGTCACAAGGTGGAGGCCCCTGATCTGCCAGGCCATGGGAAGGACCCCACCCCTATTCAGAACGTCTCACTACAGGCCTATGTGGATCGTGTCTGTAAGGTTCTGGATGCTCAATCTGAGCCAGTGATTCTCGTGGGTCACAGCATGGGCGGGATCGTCATCTCTCAGGCCGCTGAATATCGGCCGGAAAGAATTAAAACCTTAATCTATCTGACGGCTTTTTTATTGCAAAATGGAGAGTTTTTACTCCAAATAGCTCAAGGCGATACAGAGGGATTGGTTCTACCGAATCTCATCATGGCAGAAGACCAAAGTCATGCTACGGTCAAGGAGGAAGCCCTCAAGGAGGCCTTCTATGGAGATTGCTCCGATGAGGACGTGGCGCGGGCCAAATCACTCCTGGTTCCCCAGGCCGCAGCTCCCTTTGCAACGCCAATCAGTATTACAGAAAAAAACTTCGGCAGAATACCACGGATTTACATTGAATGCCTCCGGGACAGGGCGATTTCTCCATCCATCCAGAAGAGAATGTACACAGCCCTGCCCTGCCGGAGAGTCATCCCGATGGATACCAGTCACTCACCATTTTTCTCAGCGCCTGAGACACTGGCGACCCATTTGATTTCACCGGAGGGTTGATCGAACAGGGAAGGATATTTTTTTAGCAAAGGGAAAAGGGATTGTCTCCTTTTCTCATGCCTTGATATTATGAAAAAACCAGAATCCTCTCATTTTCAGAAGGAAGTGATGATAAAGAACCTTTATCAACATGTGGGATATCTCTCCGTGAAAATCGGAGAAAGGCATCTCTGGAAGGAAGGATCGCTCGAAAGGACTGTGGACTATATTGAGTCCGCCTTTGCCTCTTATGGATATTCCGTGCAGCGTCAGACCTATGCGTGCTACGGCAAGAACGTTTCGAACCTGATTGTTGAAAAGAAGGGAGAAGATGAAGGGACCGTGGTCATCGGCGCCCATTATGATACCGTTCCCGGAACACCCGGCGCGGATGACAATGGTTCGGCTGTGGCGGGTTTGCTGGAATTAGCGAGGTTGCATCAAAATATTCCAAGCAGAAAGACCCTTCTTTTTGTCGCCTTCGCTAATGAGGAGCCTCCCTGCTTCGGATTTCCCAATATGGGGAGCATGGTTTATGCAAAATCTCTAAAAGAACAGGGGCGTCCGGTTGAGGTGATGGTTTCGCTGGAGATGATCGGATTCTTCCGTCCGGAACGGATCCAAAACTATCCTCTTCCGGGGATGAACCTTTTTTATCCCAGAACAGCGGACTTCCTTGGGGTTGTTGGGAATTTTCGCTCATTAAAATATGTCTCCCTATTCAAAAAGGGGATCAGAAAACACTCGGCCATTGAAGCGAGGTCGTTAATCGCTCCGGAATTTTTCGGAGGCATCAGCCTTTCGGACAATTCTTCCTTCTGGCGTCATGGATATAAAGCCATCATGGTGACCGACACCTCGTTCTTCAGGAATCAGAATTACCACCAGGAGACCGATACGATCGATACCCTCGATTTTGAGAAGATGACAGAAGTGGTGAAGGGATTGCATTGCACTCTGTTGGAGCTATAGGAAGGAGAGGATATGTCAAAGGAGATCAGACTTTCAAAGCCCAACGAGAAAGGATTGGTCTCCATCGAAGAGACCCTCCATCAAAGGCGATCTGTCAGGGATTATAAGAAGAGCTCATTGTGTTTGATGGAGGTAGGCCATGTGGGACAGAATATCTCCCTTCAGGCTGTGGCCTTAAATATGGGTACAGTCATGATCGGAGCTTTTGATGATCGACAGGTCAAAGAGATCCTCGGAATTGAAGAAGAGCCTCTTTACATCATCCCGGTGGGTAACATTTGAAAGAGGGGGCTAAAGCAGCCATCGGTTAAAATTTGGTAACAGTTTAGCACTTTGTAAAATACTTCATAAAATCCCTCCCCACCTCCCTTTTCCAAAGGGAGGAGAAATACTTCCCCCTTTGATAATCTTTTTCCCCATAGACAACGGGGCAAAGGGGGATGACAATGGGTTCTCCCCTTTGGTAATCTTTTTCCTGTCATAAACAGGCAAAGGGGAGTTAGAGGGGATTTTGTCAAAATTTTTAACTCAATTTGGGTATGATGGAATCCGGAGGAGGAAGCATGCTGGATTATTCGATTCTTGATCAACCCCCCATATTGATGTTTATCTTCTATCCTCGAAGAGATGTCACCCCCTGCCCGGCCAATGCTTTCGATTTTTTGATCCCTGTGGGCCATTTGGTTTCGATTTCGTGCCGGTTTTACGTCGGCAACCCGCAGTGGCCATCGATTCTTTTCTTCCATGGAAACGGGGAAGTGGTGAGTGATTACGACGAGAC
>Ga0209835_1000690_pt1 | contig 21030 bp, 16 predicted proteins | sample LakKivwa52mmetaG_FD_184138 | JGI IMG/M metagenome (GOLD analysis project Ga0209835, IMG submission 184138) | Anoxic lake water microbial communities from Lake Kivu, Rwanda to study Microbial Dark Matter (Phase II) - Lake Kivu water 52m metaG... | ecosystem: Environmental > Aquatic > Freshwater >...
AATATCGGAGGCTTTATCGCTTTGCGTAGTAAGGAGATATTTGATATTTGCACTACCTACAATATCATGTTTGAGGGCTATATCACCTATGGAGGAATGAGCGGCAGAGATATGGAAGCCCTGGCTGCTGGCTTGATGGAAGCAACTGAGTATGATTATCTACATGCCCGCATTTCTCAAGTAGCATATTTGGGCGACCAGATTAACGCTTTTGGCATCCCCGTCGTTCTACCTTATGGCGGTCATGCCATTTACGTCGATGCCAAGTCCTTCTTTCCTCAGATACCCCAAACACAGTATCCGGCACAAGTCCTGGGCATTGAGCTCTATATCGAAGCCGGCGTGAGGGGTGTGGAAATCGGAACCGTTCTAGCCGATCGAGACCCCCAAACCAGAGCTGAAAGGCCACCCAAGATGGAGCTTTTACGTTTGGCTCTTCCCCGCCGTGTCTATACCAATAACCACATGGATATCGTTGCCTGGGGATTAAACGAAATCTACAAGAAGAAAGAGAGTTATACTGGATTGAGAATTCTCAGCGAGGCACCCATCATGAGGCATTTTACCGCTACCTTTGCTAGAGTTTAGCTAATAGCTATTACACTTTAACCATCATGAAGAGGCGAGCCATCGTGTTCGCCTTTTTCTTTCCTGTCTCCAAAATCGCAGTAGAGCCGGAGTATGGCATAGTAAATTTGCTTCGTTGTATGACTCAGCTAACCCAAAAATGAGGCTTTATGTCTATAGATCAGGCAGTTTATTTGATGATAAACATGGCAAAACAGGATTCGATATCGGCGTTTTTGAGGGTCTTTTTCCAGCGATGCCGAAGCCTTAGTTCGGAGCAAAGGTGGTCTGAGCCACAGAGGATATATGCTGTAGATGCGGAGCAATGACTTCTGAGCCATTTACCAAAGCTGTTGTATAGTATGGCAATATCTGAATCCGAGCCAATTCTTTTCCCGTAGGGCAGATTGGATAGCAGGATGGAAGATGGAGGTGGAGAAAGCTGCACAAAGTCTCTGTTTGAAAGTGTAATCGAACTACTGAACGGGAGGTGGGCAAGGTTGCTTCTTGCAGCATCGATGGCAGTAGCAGATATGTCATTTCCGTAGATCAAATCAGTTGGAAGAGGGCGGATTTTATCGTTGGCTGCTGTTTGGGTAGCTTGCCAGAGAGTGCCATCAAAATCTGGCATGTGTAAAATACCCTTGTTTTCACGTAAGTACGATGCAGGAATGTTTGAATAAAGCATGAGGGCTTCGGCTAGCAGTGTTCCACTACCGCACATCGGGTCTATGAGTGCGGTTTCACCTTTCCAAGCGCTTAGTCTGAGCATCGCTGCAGCCAGTGTTTCCTGCAGCGGGGCAAGATTTCCTTGGCTGCGATAGCCTCTTTTGTGCATACTTCCGCCTCCAATATCAAGAGCAATGGTAGCCATATCCTTGAAAATCCAGAGATTGAAGCTTAGATCGGGACGCTGTGCATCGAAATCTGGACGTTTGTCATACTTGGTGCGAAAAGCATCGCAGATTGCATCTTTGAGTATCTGTGAAGCATACAGGGAGTGCTTGATTTTGGAATCTGATACGTTCGCCTCAATGGCAAAGCTCTCGTCCAGACGAAACAACTCCGTCCAGGATATCTTACTAAAGGCTTGTTGATAGAGATATTTTTCGCTATGGCAAGCAAAGGAAAAGAGCGGTGCCAATACTCTTTGGATGATGCGGCTCTCGTAGAGAACACGGTAGAGCACAGCTTTATCGCAGGTAAAATACAAGCCACGAGGCACTTCTCGGATGATCTTTGCCCCAAGTTCCTCAAGCTCGGAACTGGCGACCTTTTCCAGTGACCCACTTACCTGGGCAAAGAATTTATTGTGCGCAAGATATTCCGCCATTGCTTTCTCAGTATCTATCAAAAAGAGAGGCTGGCAATGAGTTCTTCAAAGCTAATGGGCTTTCCCACATATCCATCCATACCAGCAGAGATGCATGCTTGCCTGTCTTCGGGCATGGCATTGGCGGTCATGGCAATAATCTTTGGTTGCATGGCAAGGCTCATCTGCCGGATTTTGTTGCTGGCTTCCAAGCCATTCATTACCGGCATGACGATATCCATATAAATTAGATCATAGTCTTTGCGTTTTACAGCATCCAGGGCTTCGATGCCATTTCCCGCCACGTCTGCATCATAACCGAGTTTGGACAATACGTTGCGAATCAGTTTTTGGTTGATCTTGTTATCCTCGGTAACTAAAATCGTATGAGGGAAACGGACAGCCAATTCAGCATTGAACTCCTCTATTCTTTTGTGTCTGCTAAGCTGTTTGTTACCACTAAAGATGTTTTGGATAGTTTCTGCTAAGTGGTTGAGTCGAATCGGCTTGGTAATAAAGAAATTACGGGGGTCTGGATACTGTTCTATCTCCAAAAATTTTGTGCCTATGGTTCGTACAAAGATGATCGGCAGAGCCTCCAGACCTTTCTGTGAGCGAAACTGCATAAGGGCTTCTTGTTTAGTAAGAGGACAGCCCATGCAATCAATAATACCCAGATCGAGCTTTATTCCGGAATTGCTAAGCTCTGTGATTTCAGTGGGCTTGCTGACTTCATAGGTAGAAATCCCAGATTTGCTGAGCATGTTTTTGATGCTGTGAAAAGTTTGCACGTTGGGAACTCGGAGAAAAATGGAGGCTCCGGAATATTGGTTGAGGTTGATTTCCGGTAGCAGATTGCCATAAAGGAGCTCTACCATACAAGAAAAGCGGAAGGTTGAACCGATCCCAGGAGAGCTTTCCACATCGATGTTTCCTCCCATCATCTGCGCCAAGCGTTTACAGATAGGGAGTCCCAAACCAGTTCCGCCATATTTTCGTTCGGTACTTGATTCTGCCTGTGCAAAGGGAAGGAAGATCGTTTCCAAGCGATCTGCAGCGATGCCAATACCTGTGTCTATGATGGAAATTGCAATCTTTGCGCTGGCATTGTTCTGCTCGATGATATCGACTTTGATGGTTATAGCACCATCCTCGGTGAACTTCAAGGCATTACCAACGAGGTTTAAAATTACTTGGCGGATTCGCATACTATCCGCATAAACTTGCCATTTAAGGTCTGATGAAGGTACGTAGATAAGTTCCACCCCCTTTTCCGCAGCACGGACAGAGAGCAATTCTAAGACATCCTCAATACAATCATTGAGGTCAAAGCCGGTTTTATCGATCTCGACCACTCCTGATTCTATCTTTGAGAAATCCAAGATATCGTTGATAAGATCAAGCAAAGAATCACCGCTGATACGGATGGTTTCGATATAATCTTGCATTTCTGGACTCACATCCATGCGCTTTAGGAGATTTGCCATACCGATGATGCCATTCATGGGAGTGCGGATTTCGTGGCTCATAGTTGCCAAGAAAAGGGATTTTGCCAAGTTTGCACGGTCTGCTTCTTCTTTGGCGGTTTTAAGCTCGGAGAGTGTGGCATCTCTGGATACAGCTCCCGCCATGGCATTCGCCAAGGCAAGCATTATTACTTCATCGCCTTTGGTCCACTCTTTTTCTTCGTGAAAATAGATGTATTGCACGATACCCCAGACCTTTTTATCAAAGACGATGGGCGTAATTAGAAATGACTTTGGTAATGTACAGAGTTCCAATATCTTTTGATTGCGGGAGATAACTTCACTTTTCTTGTGAATGGCGCGCCCCAGCCGATATTCGGACATCAGGGCATCAGTAGTAGAAAAATCCCCCAAACAGCACTTCTTTTCCTCGTCTTGGGTTGTATTGATTGCATGCCACTGGTTGGCAAGTTGCAATCCATGATCCGTCAATTTTTGAATTTCAATGCGGTCGCACCCAATCGCTCTCCCGATGATAGACAGCGCGGTATTCATGGAATTGTGAAGATTCGATCCAGTAAGAAGCTGGTTGCTGGCAAAAGATAAGCCATAGAGAATGCGGCTCTGGCTGATCAGGATGCTATTGAGCTTGCGCTGTTCGGATATATCAAAGACGACAGTCAGCAAACAGGGTTCATTTGCAAATTCGATTATCTCGGCAAAAAACAGCCCATTGATGATATCACCAGCTTTGTTTTTCAGGGTTAATTCGATATTTTCAAGGTGCCCTTGTTTGTGCAGAATCTCTATGTAATAGTCTCGATTGTTCATGTCCAAAAAGATATCCAGTTCCTTGGATGTTTTACCGATAATCTCCTCTCGGGAATATCCACAGAAACGGATGAAACTTTCATTTACATCCAGATAACGTCCTTCGCTAACAGTAGAAATACCCATAATCACCGGGTTATTGTAAAAAGCCTTGCGAAACTTTGCTTCAGAAAGCTCAAGCTGGTGTTCTGCTTGGATTCTTCCACGATGTCGTGAGCAATGAGAAAGTATATCTCCCTGCCATTCCAGATAGCAGTGCTGATCCGTGTCTCGAAATTTTTACTAAAACCCTCGAGAGTATTAAGTTCCAACCTACTATAGCGTTTCTGCTCACTTAGGATCATGTTCATTTCGGCAATGAATTCACTTTCAGAATTGACCCTGAAGTACGAGCATAGTTTTGTGCCCTGCATCCGGTGGGCAGCAATTCCAAACACTTGCCGGACTGTATCGTTGGCAACCAAAACTGTCCAATCCTTGTCCACCAGCCAGAGTGCATCATCAACGCGATTGAACAATCTTAGGTAATTCTTTTGGTTTTCACGGATCATAGCCTCTTTGATTTGCAATTCGGCAATATCGGATTCAGTTTGCTGTTGCAGGGTACGTAGTTTCTCTCGTGTATGGAAGATCAGATAGCTCAGAGTCGCCAAGATGCTTCCTTGCGCAAGCAGGTAATAGAGATTATATGAATTCACATAGACCCTAAAGGCAATATAGGCAATGATGAGGATAGAGCTAACCCAAAGACCCTTTCTCCTCAGCAGATAGGCAGTGATCGCGATGTTTACGGAATGAAGAGTAGTAAGGATACCCCGGATAAAGTAGCTATCGGCAAGGAAATCTATGGCGTACATCACTATAGCCACGATTACCACGTCAAAAATAATGAGCGCTTCGGTATAACGGCGTTGCTGAACGGCGGTGTATGATCCTGGGTTCAAATCTATTGTCTTCATTTCCCTATTACGATAAACCTCTTTTGCATGGTGCCAAGCTTCATGATGTAAACACCGCTTTGCAAGTTATCGATAGGAATAGTATAGGCAGGAGTGCTGCCTTTTGCAAGAGAAAATGTCCCTAGCGATTGACCTCTTAGGTTATAAATCTCCACTGCTGTGTTTGTCTTGCCAAGATCATCCACTCCGCTAATCTTGACAAAGCTGCGGGCTGGATTGGGATAAAGACTAAAGCTTTGTGGGGCATGGATATTTTCTCCCATACCCGTAGTGTTTAGTATGGTGTGGGATACTATATTGCTGCCATTATCGGAAAATCTGATTTGGGCAGATTCCCATTCCTCCGAAAGTGGCATGGGTAATAACTGAAAGTGCTGAACATTGGCATAGTTGATCGGTAAAGTAGGGCTCAGATTGGCAAAGAATACTCCATCCACATACACTTCTGCGACGAGAGGAAAGTTTTGATCCAGGTCTTGATAATCTACTTCAATCCCAAACATTCCATCTTCGTAGCTATGAGTAGCGCTACTGATTTGAGGTGAGGAAGGATTTGCGGTTGGGATTGCCCGAGGGAGGAAGAGGATATTGGCAGGAGTAGTAGAATCAGCTTCTTGGGTGCCTCCGGTCAAAGTAATGCGGGAAGTGATTGCCATCGACCCGGCAAGGGGATATGAGGGATCGAACCAAGCGCTAAAATCTGCATCGGCTAGGAGATCTGCGATATTGCAACTGAGGTATAAGGTGTTTGTTGCAGTGTCAATTTCAGACTGAATTTGTCCAATACTCTGCAAACCACCAAAACCGGTACCGGTAATCTTGTATAGAGCGGGGGAGACAATTGGTGCCATATTGACTGTGTACATCAATCCATAGACTGGGGGGTTGCTATCGGGATCAGCAGCAGGATTTACCAAGATGGGCATATAGGCATAATAGGTAATACCAGCGCTTACGGGAAAACCGCCAGAAGCATTACGCAAGGCAAAGTAGATCTTTTCTGCAGTAAAGGCTACGGAAAAAGAAGTTAAGTCGAGAAATGCATTGGGGAAATTGGCGTCACCGATGGGATCATCTCCTACATGAGTCATCTTGTCGAGACTCAGTCCGTTCATCTCGGTGCGAAAGATCGGATTGACCCTGATACCATTCTGATTGGAGTAAAAGCCCAAATAGGGATGAGCATCAGCAGGTATGGTGGCGCTTCTCCATTGTGGGTAATGATAGATGGAGCTAGGTTGCGCTGTTACTTGGGATGCCCTGTGAAACAAAAGCTGATCTTCGTTATCGGTATTGAACAAGACACCGATGTTGTTTTGAGCATCAATACCGGAATAGTACACTGTGGATAGAGGTGCTTGGGCAAACAAACTAAGCCTGAACACCAATGAAAAGAGGCATAGCGGGAACAAGAGGTGCCACTTCATTTCAAACTCCTAAAATTTCATGCCCAAGTAGAGGGCATAATTCTGGTTTCTGAGCTCCACCGGTGGGAAATCTGCATAGGTGGGAAGCGAAAGATAATCCCAACCCAGAGTGAAGCGGTATTCTACAAAATATGTGTACTTGGATTTGTACTCAAGACTGCCCCCGTATACGAAACTGTAATCAAAGAGGTTAAGGTTCGCCAGAGTAGATTTTTCGCTAATGGGAATCTGGGTGTATGAATCTCCATCGGGGAAATAGATAGTACCATCTAACTCGTGCTTACCCCAGACTTTGAGAGACATTGCCGTACCCGTATTGGCATAAGCCCGTACTTTATGGCGATCATATAGTTTAACCTTTAACAAAATGGGGATTTCCAAATAATCGATGTAGTATGATACATTCATAACTGCCGGTCTTACAAGTTCTTCCATTACACCATCAGTTTCCAGCCTGCGAATGGTGATCCTTTGGTCTGAGCCCTTCATGACATAGAGAGCTTCATATACCATACTAAGATTTTCTGAAATTTGCATATCCACAAATGCTCCAGCACTCATTCCCAATCTATACGAACTTTTTACCCCGTAATCCATATCGGCTTCTTTGGTACCATAATGCATAGAAAGATTGGGGGCTACTTTGAAACCATAACTCAGATCAACCTGGGCATATAAGGTTTGTATGCAGAGAAACAGCAAAACAATGGCAATCTTAGATTTCATATACCAGCACCGGATGATAGACATTGTTGGATTTTATCGTGTACTGCCCTAGCAAGCTGCTGTTTATCCCAATTGCGATATTCATCGGGGCTTATTGCCGGTAAGATCTGGAGCCTGACCTTGCTGGGGGTAATGAGTTTGTTTTGCTCGAATATTCTATAGGTTCCATCTATGCAAAGGGGGATGATTTTTGCATCTGCCATTTGGGGAAGCTTGAAACTTCCACTGTGAAAATCAGCCATAGGTTTTCCTTTGCTTCTCGTACCCTCCGGGAATATAACAATGGAGTATCCGGATTTTATGACCTTTGCTCCGTGTTCAAAGCAGGCAATCGCATGTCTTGCACTTTTACGGTCGATAAAGATGCAGTTTAGCTCCCTCATCCAATAGCTTAACACAGGGATTTTAAATAGTTCTTGTTTGGCAATAAAACCTACAGGTTGGTGAATAAAGCCCATGATTAGAGGAATATCCAGCATTCCTTGGTGGTTTGAAACGAAACAAAAACTGCTACCAGCATCCAGGTTCTCGCTCCCGGAAACGGTGATTTTGGAGCCAGTGGATAAAATCACAATCTGTGCCCAAACTCTCGCAACTGCACTTACAAAGTGATGATACTTTTTTCTCTTCATGAAGGGTTTGAGTAGAATGATGACAAAGTACGCAGGCAGACATAGCAGCATTAGAATTAAAAAGCAAAACACCCAGATCGCGGATAGTAATTTATGCACGTTGGTCTCCCCTTACTTAGTAGCTCAGTGTGACCCATTCGTCATACACATTTTGCAGAGTTGTGACCCAACCGCCCTTGCTTTTTGCATAGCGGATGGTTTTTTGATAGAGCGTGCCCCAGCCGGGGTAGTCTATAGGATCAAAAGTATTATTGTGCCATAATAGCGATAGATGAGACTGGTACTTGGCAGCCAGGTCTATGAGGCGCGTGAGGTTTCGGTATGCCGTAATGGTATTGAGATTCATTGCTTTCTTTGATATCAGCGTAGTATCCATTACAATCAGGGGGATTTCCAAGACGCGAAAGGGCCGATTTTCCTTGATATTGAAGGGGAAGAAGGGAAATGAGATACCCGCTCTAAAGCCAATGCTTTCCCAATACCCCAGGGTGCTATCATACAAGATGCCGGCTTCTTCGAGAATACTAAAGCTTCGTTGATAGTCAAAATGCAGATAGTGGGTGCGAAAACCCTTGGGATTGATGTCCATCTTCCGCAGATTGTCAAGCTCCTCTTTGAGTACCAGTGGATCAAAGGCAGATTCTGGACTCCCATGCAAGCCGATTTCTTGCTGTCCCAAGCGATCGATAACCTGTTCACGAGCTTTCACGTCAAAGAGATAGTTTTGGCGATTGTCCTCAAAATCATTGCGGGCAAGGAGAAACCATGTAGAAGTAGCCCCCAAGTTTTGCTCTATCCTTTGCATTTTGCGGATTACCTTCCAAGCATCGTAAAAAATGGCTTTGTGTATGGAGTGCCCAACGCTTTTGTACACAGAATTAACTGGTCTATCCCAGAAAGTATCGAAATTGTATTTTAAGGTCTCCCCTAGGGTTTTGCCATCCCAAACCTGCCAATAATCAATATCATGCGAGAGCGAGAGGACAAATTTGTTGTCGTTGTGCCAATGAATATCCCGGATAAACTCTGGACAAAAGAGTTCCATCGTATAAAGCAAAAGCTGGCAATAGACATCAACGACAGGTATCTCGGTGAAACTCCATCGATATTGTAGTGATTCCTTGTAGTCAACCCTACCTTTGGGTACACCTTTGAGGCTCATGATATACTCGTGCCAGCAAGTGAGAAAGTAAAAACCGCTAGCTACTATGTCCTTACGGAAAAAGCAGTGATCATCAGCAAGGGAGAAAATCTGCCCACCCATGGAAAAGAGAAAGGGAATGTATTCCTTTTTGTAGTAACAGAAGTTGACATTTTCCAGTGGATATAGCTCTCTTTTTTCAAAGAACTCAGCCGTTGTGGGAGCATAGTGTATCTTGATTGGATAGCTATGTGTTGTGTCTTTTCCATAATAGAGGTGGGTTCCTTCGTAATGAGACCCGTAATTAAATTTGGGATTGAGCCTCAGGATATAGCAGAAGGTACGAAGCACGAATTCAGCTTTGGGAATATAGTCTCTATCAACATTGAGCAGGATGTTGATATTGGGGTACTTTTCCATATCTACCCGATCAAAACCTTATCTAAGACCTGAGAAACATCATCGACATAAGTAAGCTCAAGACCATCAAGTATATCGCTATCGACATCAGAGATAGCCTCCTTGTTCTCCTCGGGTAAAATGATCTTGCGGATACCTGCTCGCTTGGCTGCCAAGAGCTTTTCTTTGATCCCACCAATTGCCAAAACTTTCCCCAAGAGGGTTATCTCGCCGGTCATGGCAATGTCATGCTGCACTTTCTTTTGGGAAAGCAAGGATGCTAAAGTAGTCGTAAGAGTTATCCCTGCAGATGGTCCATCTTTGGGAACCGCCCCAGAGGGGAAATGAACGTGAATATCATACTTTTCAAATTCCTTGGGTGCTATCTTGAATCTTAAATGATTTGCCTTGAGGAAACTGAGTGCAATTTTCGCCGATTCCTTCATCACCTCACCCAGTAACCCAGTCAGTATTACTTGTCCCTTGCCTGGCATCCGAGTCGCTTCACAAAAGAGAATTTCGCCACCATACTGAGTCCATGCAAGACCTGTTGTGATGCCTATCTCTGGCTTCCGATTGGCAATTTCCAGCGTGTATTTGCGGGTACCAAGATAGGTTTTGATGTTATCTGGAGATATGTTATATGGTCCTTTTGCCCCGGCGGCAACGTCTTTGGCTATTTTTCGGAAAATGGAGCTAATCTTTCTTTGCAGGTTCCGCACCCCAGCTTCTCGCACGTAATATCGGATGATTTCTTGAAGTGCTGCTTTGGAATACTTGATTTCGATTTCGCCCAGTCCATTTGCTTCTTGCTCTTTGGGAATGAGATACTTTTTGGCAATCTGGATCTTGTCATTTTCTAGATATGAGGTAAATTCGATTACCTCCATCCGGTCTCTGAGTGCAGAGGGAATGGTTTCCAAGGAATTGGCTGTGGTGATGAACATTACCTCTGACAAGTCGAAAGGTAGATTAAGGTAGTTATCTACAAAGCTGTTGTTTTGTTCTGGATCCAGCACTTCCAAGAGGGCGGAGGCTGGGTCTCCACGGAAATCTCTGCCCAGCTTATCAATTTCATCGAGCATAAAGACAGGATTGGCAAATCCTTGCCGTTTGATCTCCATGATGATTTTTCCGGGCATAGCCCCAATATAGGTTCTGCGGTGCCCCCGAATCTCTGCTTCGTCATGAATTCCGCCTAGAGACATGCGAATAAACTTGCGGTTTAAAGCAGCAGCCACAGACTTACCGATGGAGGTTTTGCCAGTTCCAGGGGGACCAACAAAACAAAGAATAGGTCCCTTGAGCTGACCCTTGAGTTTCTTTACTGCGATGTATTCCAAAACACGCTCTTTGGGTTTACTGAGTCCAAAGTGATCGGCGGTGAGGATTTTGTCGATGCGCTTGAGGTCTAGCCTGTCTTTACTATATTTTCTCCAAGGCAGGTTTACAATCCAGTCCAGATAATTTCGGATTACGCCATATTCACTGGCAGCAGGTTGCATCGTACTGAGCCGTTCAAGCTCCTCCAAGGCAACTTCTTTCACATTATCTGGAAGATTGTTTTTTTCGATCAAGTCCCTCCACTTGAGCATTTCTTTGCTTACCTCATCCGTTTCACCCAATTCTCTGCGGATCGCATCGAGCTGTTCACGAAGGTAGTAGCGTCTTTGGTCTTCAGACATTTCAAGCTGTATGTTGCTGCGAATATGGTTTTCCAAGCGCATCTGTTTGATGAGCTCGGCAAGACAGTTGTTCAAATACTTATAGCGCTTATGCAGGTCATGCGCTTCCAAAATCTGCTGCCTATCCTCGATCTGGAGTTCTAGATTTCCGGCAATTATATCTGCGATTCTGCCTGCTTGTTTGATGTTGGCAAGCCCGTTGATCATCTCCCGATTGAGCAATGTACTCTCTTGGGCAATCTTGTCCAAAAGCTCCAGAGCGATTTTTCGGTGTGCATGTATCTCGGTATCCTCGTCATTTTGCTCGGGTAGCGATTCCACATCTACCATGATAAAGGGAGTCTTTTGCACTTCTTTTTGTCTGCGGATACGGGACGTGCCCTGCAGGAGCAAAGATATCGTACCATCTTGATTGCGCAACATCCTCAGGATGGTAACGGCGGTGCCAATTTCAAAAAGCGATAAACCCCTCTCCTCGGAGTTTTCCATCTCCAAGAAAAACGCCATTGACTTGTCGTTTGAGAGAGCATAATCTATTACCAGCTTGGATTCTTCATCAGATACTACCAGTGGCATGAGTAAAAATGGGAACATGACCACATTGGGTAGGTGAAGCACAGGCAGAGTTCTGGGTATTCTATTATTCTGATCGTCCATTTTGCGCTCCTTGTTTTGCATAGTTCACTTATAGGATAATTCAAATCGTGCAATATCAAAAAGAGATTGCGTACCTTGGAAAAGAAGGGTATCATACTGTAAAGGGATAGTGCTCACTATCCCTTTGCTATCATTTTGCAGGAGTGAAGACACCATTAATTAGATAGCCCTCGCTCACTGCTTTTTACAAAATCCAAAAACACCTGCTGTTCCGGACACAATACTCCCAATACATGCACTTGTTCCACAGCTTGGGATACGTTATAGCCATTTCGATAAAAGTGATTGTAAATCGCTTTGATGGCTTCCACTGTCTCTTTGGTATAACCGCGGCGCATCAATCCAACACTGTTTAAGCCGACAGTTTTATAAGGGTTCCCCTGTCCGCGCGAATAGGGAACTATATCCTTCTTGATAGCAGAAGCTCCTCCTACAAAGGCATAAGCACCGATATGGACAAACTGATGAATCGCTGTGCTACCACCAATGATGGCGCAATCATGAACATGAACATGACCAGCCATTTGTACATTATTGGCAATTACACATCCACTTCCTATCTGGCAGTTGTGTGCGACATGCATATATTCCATCAACAAGTTATGTGAGCCCACCACAGTATCCTCATCCATTTGGTTGGAACGGTTTATTGTTACGAATTCACGGATTGTATTGGCATTGCCAATCCTGAGGCGAGTAGGTTCTCCCTTAAACTTTAGATCTTGAGGCTCGGTACCGATGATCGCATACGAAAAGATACGGTTGTTATCACCTATGTGTGTATGCCCATCAATCACCACGTTGGCATAAAGTGTATTGTTTTCGCCCAACACTACATGCTCGCCAATAATGCAAAATGGTCCTATCTTGGAGCCATCGCCTATGATAGCCCCTGCGTGGATTATCGCTGTTGGATGAATTTCTATCATTTTTCTCTCTCCATTATCATTGCCATAAAGTCCCCTTCTGCCACCTTATCATTGCCCACGAAGGCATCGCCATGCATCTTTGCCAATGACTTCTTTAGCGAAATAACCGTCAGTTCATAACGGATAGTATCGCCGGGGGTGACAGGTTTTCGAAATTTTACATTGTCTATGGAGGCAAAGTATGCTACATGATTATGAGGGTCTTCAAGTTGATTCAAGAGCATTATCCCCCCCGCCTGTGCCATGCCTTCGATGATCAAAACACCTGGCATAATTGGATGACCGGGAAAGTGCCCATTAAAGAATGGCTCATTGATCGTCACGTTTTTCATCCCAACAATCCTTTCGCCCGGAACAAACTCTAAGATCCGATCGACCAAGAGGAAGGGATAGCGATGGGGTATGATGCGCATAATGGCATTTATGTCAAAGACTACATCGCTGCTTTTTTTCTTTTGGTACAGACGTTGCAGTTCTTTTTTCTTTTGGATTTGACGGAGTTTTTTGACGAGTTCGACGTTAGTCTTATGACCTGAACGGGCAGCCAAGATATGCCCTTTGATGGGCATCCCAAAGAGGGCAATGTCGCCGATCAAATCTACCACTTTGTGCCTTACAAATTCGTTGTAATAACGCAAAGGATGGCTATTTAGGATGCCTTGGGAGGATACCGTCACCGGTTCATGATATTGAAACACGTCTTGCAAGTGCTTGAGCTCTACTTCTCCCATATCCGGTTCGGCGATTACCAAGGCATTTTCCAAAGAACCGCCTTTGATCAATCCCATCTCTTTGAGCTGGAGAATCTCATTGATAAAGCAAAAGGTACGTGCTCCGGCAAAGTCCTTTTCATACGCTTCCATATTGGGGAGCCACGTATATTGTGTACCCAAATACTTATGCTTGTAGTCGATCATAAAAGTCACCTTGAGCTCATTGGAAGGTACGATGACAACATCCACGTTTTCACGTGGGGCAGAAAAGCTGATTGGTTCGTCAAACTCAAAGTAAATCCGTTCCGAATCCTGTTGAACCTTACCAACCTGTTTGAGTAAGTTAAAGAAGACGATGGGACTCCCATCGGCAACCGGAGCTTCAGGTCCATCGATCTCAATCCTTACATTGTCTATGTTTAGTCCTTTGATGGCGGATAGGACATGCTCGATGGTACCAACCGTGGCATTGCGGATACCTATCGTCGTCCCCCGGGAGATATCTACCACATGATCAATATCAGCAGGAATTTCCGGTTTATCGGGTAGGTCAACACGAATAAATACTATGCCTTCATCTTTACCAGCAGGTTTAAACCTAATGGTAGAGATTTCACCACTATGCAATCCGATCCCCGTATAAGAAACTTCACCACCTATGGTGTGTTTAAATTCTGACATAAAGGCTCCTAATTCTGTTTCTGAGATTTCAGATAAGCTCTATACATCTCCGGTAAATACTTTTCCGTTGCGATTATTCTCTTCGTCAATCCAGCTTCGCGGGCAGGAGAGCCAAAAAACTTTGCACCAGGCTCAATATCGCAGGTGACTCCAGATTGTGCACCGATCATAGCACCCTTACCTATAGTTACATGACCAGCAATACCCACCTGTCCGGCAAGATAAACATAATCTTCCACGATCGTAGAACCTGCCAAGCCAACTTGGGCGCATAAAATGCAATGCTTGCCAATCCGGCAATTGTGCCCGACCTGTACCAGATTGTCTATTTTGGTACCATCTCCCACTATCGTTGAACCAAATGTAGCTCTATCGATAGTACTATTGGAGCCAATTTCTACATCGTTGCCAATGATTACGTTACCAATCTGGGGGATTTTGATCTGTTTGCCATCCATGAGAAGGAAACCAAAACCATCTGCACCTAAGACCACTCCGGAATGCAGAATTACCCTACTGCCGATAAGCGTATCGGGATACAGAGTTACATTGTGATTTATCACACAGTTTTCACCGATCACGGAGTCATCGCCAATAAAGCAATTATCGCCGACAATTGTCCCCTTCCCGATCCGGCAGTTCTTGCCGATAATGACATTGTTTCCAATCCTTGTTTCATTTTCAATAACAGCTGTGGCATCAATAGTACTGCCGCTACCCCTACCCCAGATTGGCTGAGGTGCTTGTGCCAACCAAAAGTAAACTAGTTTCATGACACAAAAATAGGGCTTTTCGACAATCAGGAGATTGTGCGTTTCATCAAGGTGCCTAAATTGATCGGTACAGATTATCAATGCAGCATGGCAATCTTCCACCTCTTTAAGTAGCTTTTCCTGCTCTATGAAGACGATCGAACTCGCCAAAGCATCTTTGGGTTCGGCAACACTATCTAGATCAAGATCACCCCTGCCGACCAGCTCTCCACCGATCAAACTCACTATCTGCGAGGCTGTGATAGAAGGATTAAAGCGCTTCATACTATTTCTTGGGATCCTCTGTATTATTGGTTTTATCACCACCGCCAGCACCTCCGGGCGCATCAAAGGAATGAGTTCCCTTTTGTTCTTCGGTGGGTTTTGTAGTACCCTTATTTATCTCTGCTAAGACCACATCGGTGATATCGATAGTGGGCATGGCATAGAGTACTGTACCCATGCTAACGTCAAAGATCATCGTATATTTTTCGTCCTCGGCTATCTTCTTGATGGTATCGTGTATCTTCTTGGTAAGCGGATCTATTAACTCGCGGTATCTGGTTTCGGCTCTGCCACCTTCTCCAAAATACTCCTCCAACAATCTACCGGCTTCGGTTTTCTTTTGATCGATGCGTGTCTGTGCTTCTCTTTTTGCAGCTTCATTGCGGGTAAGCTTTTCGATTTCAAACTGCCGTTCCATTTGCTTGATCTCATCATCCAATTGGCGTACTTGATTCGTCCAATTCTGTTTGTCAAGATTAAACAACCGAGCTATCTCAGCAGCTTCATTACTTTCGATTAGCACTCGATCTGTATTTACGTACCCCAGTTTTACGTTTTGCGCCATACACAGGGTAAATACACCCAGCAACATGAGCAATGCCAGAAGTGTCTTTTTCATTACTTATCTCCTTAGTCTATAAACATTTGCATCTCGCACCAAGGATTCTCTCCTTGGTGAGAGATGAAATAAATACTCAGTGGGCAAGCTTTTTCAGGTGTTGATATCCGTCAATCTTTTATCTGATAGCGAACATCGAGGACTTTGACCGCCCGCACATCATCTACTCTGCGTACTGGAGTCGTCAAAGGTGCTTGATGCAACATATCCGGATCATTCTGGCATTCGCTGGCAATTTCTATCATCGCCTCGGCAAAGGCATCGATCGATTCCTTGCTTTCGGTTTCGGTGGGTTCTACCATCATCGCTTCTGGTATTATCAGCGGGAAATAGATTGTGGGTGCATGATAGCCCTTGTCCAAAAGCCTCTTGGCAATATCTATGGTTGCCACACCATTGGCTTTCTTTTGCCAAGTGCCATCGGCTACAAATTCGTGCATACAGTATTCTGTGTGCTCAATATGGAAGTGATCTTTTACCTTTTGCATCAGATAGTTGGCATTGATAATGGCATTTTCGGATACCTTCCTCAGTCCATCAGGTCCCTGCATCTTGATATAGATATAAGCCCTCAGCATGATAGCAAAATTGCCATAGAAAGTATGTACTTTGCCGATGCTAGTGGCTTCATGACGATAGTCAAAGAAATAGCTATCTTCATTTTTGCCGATTAGTGGGACGGGAAGATAGGGAACGAGCTTTTCGACCACTCCCACAGGTCCACAACCGGGTCCACCTCCACCATGGGGAGTGGTAAAAGTCTTGTGCAGATTGTAATGCATTACATCAAAGCCGATCTTACCGGGCTGAACAATACCCAATAAAGCATTAAGATTTGCCCCGTCCATATACATCAAACCATCTACGCCATGAATCAGTGATGAGATTTCCTCGATCTGAGTTTCAAACAAGCCCAAGGTATTGGGATTGGTAAGCATAAAACCGGCAACACTATCGTCGATCACTTCTTTGAGCTTGGCAATATCCACTCTTCCATCGGCTAGGGATTTGATCTCTACCACCTCATATCCAACAAGTGAACAAGTCGCAGGATTTGTACCGTGGGCACTATCGGGAAGGATAATCTTCTTTTTGTGCATATTGCCCTTTGCCTTGTGATATGCTTCGATGATCTTGATACCAGCAAATTCACCTTGAGCTCCAGCAACCGGTTGCAGAGTGGTCATCGCCATTCCGGCAATCTCTGCCAAATCATTTTGCAACTCATAGAGGATTTCCAAAGAACCCTGTAGCGTCTGTTCATCCTGATAGGGATGGATATTATTAAAACATGAATGTCTTACCAAATGCTCGTGCAATTTGGGATTGTATTTCATGGTGCATGAGCCCAGCGGATACAAGCCTTTTTCGATAAAGTGATTCTTGTGGCTTAGCTCGATAAAGTGGCGCATTACATCCAATTCACTCACTTCCGGTAGCTTGGCTTTTTCCTTGCGCAACATCCCAGCTGGGAAGATGTCATTTATCTGTACATCAACATCACTCTTGGGGAGGGTATATGCCTTGCGATTGGCTACGCTATAATCAAAGATAGTCTTAGACATGGGATACCTCCATCAGAGCTTTTACAAATTCATCCAAGTCTGCCTTGCTTTTCTTCTCCGTTACAGCGATCATAAGCTGATTATCATATCCAAATCTCTGTAAATCCACACCCGCATAAATCGCACGTGGTAAGAGACGATTGATAATCTTGGCAGGAGCGATAGGGGTATTGACCACAAATTCTTTGAAGAAAGTAGCCTGTGGATAGGAGAGACTAAAGCCATCGAGCTTGGAGATTTCAGCAGCCAGATAATGTGCCTTTTGGGTGGATTGAGTAGCCACTTCGATCAAACCCTGCCTGCCTATCAAACTCATATAGACAGTAGCAGCTAATGTGCATAGAGACTGGTTTGAACAGATATTTGAGGTTGCCTTGTCTCTGCGTATATGCTGTTCACGAGCTTGCAAGGTTAACGCATAAGATCTCTTTCCTTCTACGTCAAGGGTGCCACCAACGATTCTACCAGGCATCTGTCTTGCCATATCAAGCTTGCTGGCAAAGAATCCAAAGAGCGGACCTCCCATATACATACTATTTCCCAAAGCCTGTCCTTCGCCAACGACGATATCGGCATTGTATTCACTGGGAGCGGAAAGAATAGCCAAAGATATGGGATCGACCACGGCGATCATGAGGGCTTTGGCTTGGTTATGAATTAGCTTGTCCAAGGCAAAGACATCTTCGATATTGCCAAAGAAATTGGGGCTTTGTACAATCACGGAACCCACACTATCATCGAGCATGGCTTCCAAAGCTTTGAGGTCTATCATTCCATCTTTGTGGGGTGCGATAACCAATTCTACACCGATACCCTCGGTATAGCATTTGATTACCTTTACAAATTCCGGATGCATGGTAGCTGGCAAGATTGCCTTGGTCAGACGGTTTTTTCTTACTCCCATCAAGATTGCTTCGGCAACCGCAGATGCTCCATCATACATAGATGCATTTGCCACTTCCATACCGGTAAGCTCACAAATCATGGTCTGATACTCATAGATAAATTGCAAGGTTCCCTGGCTTACTTCAGCTTGATAGGGAGTGTAGGCAGTGAAAAACTCTGGTCTGGAAACGATAGTATCAACCGCCGCAGGGATAAAATGATCATAAACTCCAGCACCCAAAAAGGAATTGGCAGCACCGGAACAAATGTTTCTACAGGTCTTTTCTTGTATCATACGAGTGATCTCGAGTTCTGAGACTGCCTCGGACACTTTCAAAGGTTCCTTTAGACGCAATTCCTCGGGAATTGCAGCTATCAGTTCGTCGAAGGATTGGACACCGATGGCACGCAGCATTTCTGATCTTTGTGCTTCAGTAGTAGGAATATAAGGCATTTCGACTCCTTGTATCTATTTATTTTCAATTCTACAATGTATTTTTTCCCATTATTGGCGTCTATGCATAGCTGTCAAATAAATTCGTAGATCACCGTACGAGACCTCTTACAATGCCCTCTCACGCTCAGATTTTCTCACATAGGGAATGGAACTTGCACCATCATCAGATCCAAAGGAGGTTCAGATGAAAACGAAAACCTTGTTGTTTATTGTACTCATTTCGCTGTTTTACGCGCTATGCACTGCCACCACATACACAGATATGGATTGGGAACTTAATGCCCAAAGCATCGATACCTTTACTATCAGCATGCAGCTCAGTGTTCACAATCCCACCTCTCAAATCTGGATTCAGACTTTTGCCACCAGCCCCTTTGTTCGTTATAGCATCGATGGGATGATGGACAGTCAGACCGTCTTGCCTTTGATCACGGAATTTTCGCTTGCCCCCGGCGAAACTTGGGTCTTTGAAATGGCTCATAATGGCTTTCTCATTCCCGAACAGCACACCTTCCAAGCTCACCTTAGCCTCAGTACCCAAAGTATCGTCCCTGTGGGCAATAGCTACGATCTCCAGATCGGTGGTTCCTATGCAAATACTATTGGTTTGGGCAATGAACTGGTGCGCGTACCCATAGATTTCTATTGGCGTAATAGCCTATATGAATGTATCTTTGAGCAAAGTGACCTAAACGGAATGCATGGCACTATCTATGGCTTGTCTTGGTACAACAATTTTCATTCCAGCCCACCTCCACCCACTCAGACCTTGATCTATCTCGGCTCCGCTCCATCTGCCAGCCTTGCCAATAGCTGGATTTCCGCAGACCAATTGACCCCCGTGTATAACGGCTTTGTCGATTATCCCCAAGGTCAAAACCGCATCTTCATTCCCTTTAACGTTCCTTTTATACTCCCAGAGGGCAATAGTTTGATCATGATGGTCAATAGAGCTTGGCAGCTCAGCTATTATTCCAGTACCAATCCCTTTTACTGTCAGGAATGTCCTACAAACAATGCCCGCAGGCATTCTTCCGATGCTTACAACCTCGATCCCTATTCCCCTCCATCACCAACACCCGGACAATTGGTCGGCTATACTCCCAAGACTACATTTTACTTCAACCCAGAAGTGTTGGACACGGAGCCGGAAATTGTACCCATGATCCCAAGCACTCTGTTTAGCTGTGCACCCAATCCATTTAGAAGCAGTTTGGAGCTATCTTTTCATCAAAAGGGTAGCTACGCTTTGGAGGTCTTTAATCTAAGGGGTCAGAGCGTTTTTCGACAAGATCATTTATCTTCCTATAGTCAAAATACCTATCAGTGGCTGCCTACTTCAAGCTTGAAAGGCGGAATCTATCTGATCAAGATTTCAGGAGAGGGTCAAAGCCAAACCCGTAAAGTGATCCTCTTGCGATAGCGCTTGACAAATTTGGGGAGCACATTTAGGAGGACAAACATTGAAAATCCAAGGGGATAGTATGTTCAGCAGCAGCGAAAATATGGTATTGGTAATCAATTGCGGTTCATCGTCTTTGAAATATGAAATTTATTTCATGCCCTCGCAAGAGAGCTGTGGCAAAGGCTTGATCGAGCGCATCGGATTGAGTGATGGTAGGATATGCCAAGAAAACTCACACCAGAAATATGAAAAAACCACAGAAATCCCAGATCATAAGAGTGCCTTTGAACTCATGATGCAAGCACTTTTGGATAGCGATAATGGACTCATCAAAAACATAAACCAGATATCCGCTATCGGACATCGCGTCGTGCATGGTGGAGAGCAATATGCAGCATCAGTTTTAATAGACGATGATGTAATCAAAGCAATTGAGCAAAATTGTGAGCTTGCGCCCCTGCACAATCCCGCAAATCTGATTGGGATCAATGAAGCCTTTGCCATTTTTGGCTCTACTCCCCAAGTTGCCGTTTTTGATACAGCCTTTCACCAAAGCCTGCCCCCCATGGCATATCTCTATGGTATCCCCAGAGATTTTTACGATCAATACAAGATTCGCCGCTATGGCTTTCATGGCACCAGCCACCGCTATGTGGCAAATATCGCATATAGTATGATGAAACGAGTACCAGAAAACACCAATCTCATTACCTGCCACCTCGGCAATGGTGCATCCATCACTGCCATCCAAGCCGGAAAATCTGTGGATACCTCAATGGGTTTTACCCCCCTCGAAGGTTTGATGATGGGTACCCGCAGCGGAGACCTTGACCCCTCTATCATCTTTTATCTGGAAGAACGCGGTTACGATTTTCACGACCTTCACAATATCCTCAACAAAAAAAGCGGTATGCTCGGGCTTTCCAAAGTTTCCAGC